>ENA-UOJS01001108-UOJS01001108.1-human-gut-metagenome-genome-assembly--contig:-C74-NODE-1108-length-24032-cov-7.638779_pt1 | contig 24032 bp, 16 predicted proteins | sample MGYA00242355_ERZ723902 | MGnify/ENA metagenome assembly ERZ723902
CCTTGCCGGTCGGGGTGCAGGGGCGAAGCGCCCTGCTCGCCGAAGGCGAAATCCCCGGCGGGCTTTATTCGGTAGATTCGCGGAGCTGCTGACGTTCTGTGCGGACCCATTCGGATTCGCGCGGCAGCAGCAGCGCCTGCATCAGGGTGACGGGGCGCATCAGCCGGATGCGGCTGTACTGGTCGACTTCGAAGTAGAGCCGTACCGCGCGGCCCTGGCGCAACGGTACGGGCGCGAAGCCGTCCCACTGCAGAATGCCGTCCCGAGCGGGGATCATCCGGCAGAATACCGTGCAGTAACGGGGGCGGTCGTCGTCACGGTAGCTGCCGGCCTGAATGTTCCATTCGGCGGCATGGGGATCCAGCACGTCGGCGATCGCTTCGCGGGTGTTGGCCGGGCAGCAGCGTTCCGGGTCGACCCACGTCTGCTGCGGCTGGCGGAACGGATACATCAGGGGCGCGGTGGAACTGCGCACGGTGACGACCCGGCCGTCCTCCACCTTGACCCGGAGCGTCAAGAAAAGCCGGCGCCCCTTCCGGAGCTGCACCGGCGGCGCGTCGTTGAAAAGCCGCAGCTCGCCGTCGGAGGGCGGCAGCAGGTCCATATCAAGCTGGTAAAGATAGCGCACGCGGGGAACCCTGAGGGCCAGCAGCACGGTGTGGCAGTAGGCGCGGGCGGTGAACTGCTGTTCGTCGCGCCGGGCGTTCAGCAGGGTCTGGATCGGCAGGTCGTCGTAGGCGGTGGCAGGACGCAATACCGCGTTGTCATCTTCGTCGAGGGAGACCCCCCGGAAGCCCCGCTTCCGGTCGAGGCAGTAAGCGCCGAGAAGCATGGAAAAGAGCCAGCAGAGCAGAAAGGGAAAGCCCCAGACGGAAGTTTCGCCGCCGTCGATGATCCGCAGCGCCAGAAAACACACCGCCAGTATTCCGAGCAGCAGGGCGCAATTGCGGAGACGGCGCAGTTTTCTCGGTGTCATCGGCTTTCCTTTCCTCCCGGCTGTTTTTGTGTCTGATAACAAAATACAGCTTGAACCCGGAATTTCAAGTCCGGGTTGTACGGGAGGAAGGGACGCTGTTCAAAGTTCTCCAAGCGTCGGAATGGACTCCGCGGCTCCGGGACGGCTGACGCAGCGCGCCCCCGCCTTGCAACCGAGCTTCAGCGCCTTGCCGAGGTCGCCGGAGCGCAGCAGCTCCGCGAGAAAGAACCCGATGAAGGTGTCTCCCGCCGCGGTGGTTTCGACCACCTCCTCCGGCGGCGACGGCTCATGCAGCACCTCGCCCGAGGGCGTACAGGCAAACGCTCCTTCCGGCCCCCGGGTCATCACGGTCAGCATCGCCGGATACCGTTCATGAAGGATGGCGAGAATGCGGCCGGTATCGCCGGCACCGGCGACTCCGGCGCCTTCGATCTCGTTGACGAACAGGATATCGACCAGCTCCAGCGGCAGTTCGCGCGCCGCCTGCGGATCGAACGGGGCGAAATTGAATGCGATTTTCAGGCCGGCCGCATGGCCGCGCCTGATCGCCTCCGCGATCAGGTTGGTTTCGTTCTGCAGCAGCAGGATGTCGCCGGGATGCCCTTGGCCGATCGCCTCGTCGAGGTCGTTGATCGTCAGGGTGTGGTTGGCGCCCGGCGAAAGCACGATCGAATTGTTGCCCTTTTCATTGACCAGGATCAGCGCGTGTCCGGTCGCGGTATCGCGGACCCGGACCAGCGACACGTCCGCCCCGGCCTCCCGGAGCGCGGCGGTCAGCGGTTCCCCGTCCGGTCCGACCGCCCCGGCGTGGATCACGGCGGCTTCGGCGCGGGCGGCGGCGATGGACTGATTCAACCCCTTGCCGCCGAGTCCGATTCGGTTGGAGGAGGCGGTCAGCGTCTCTCCCGGCAGCGGCGTGTGGGGCAATTGGTAGATTTTGTCCAGATTCAGAGAGCCGATGTTGATGATCCGCTTCATGGGCATCACCTTTTGAGCCGGTTGAAGAGATCGGTGAATACGGCGTCGCGGCCGATGTGGTAGACGGTCCGCATCAGGTGGCGGCCCGGCTGCTGCCGGTAAGCTCCTTCGTCGTCCACCGTCGGCGCGGGATGGACGGCCGAGGCGAACGTCTCCGGCACCGTGAACCACGCAACCGTGGCGATATCCCAGATCACCTTGCTGTCGAAGTTGCGTTCTTTCATATAAGTGGAGGTGCGTTCGTACAGGAATTCACCGAGGGGGCCGAGCACTTTGCAGCGCACGTCCAGCTCCGGGATCGTGACCATCAGCAGCTCCGCGACCGAGGCGCACGGCACCTGCACCAGCGGCACGCCGGAGTCGAACAGCACCTGCACCGCCGGGATATCCTGGGCATAGTTGAATTCGCCGTGAGTCGGCCAGTGGTGCGGCTGGCCGCCGAGCCAGATCACCACGACGGAGTCGATGATCTCCGGCGCCATCAGCAGCGCGGAGGAGATATTGGTCAGCGCCGCGATGCCGAGCACGTAGATTACTTTGCCGGCGGCTTTGGCTTCGCGGGCCAGTTCGACGATGCGGCGGGCGGCGGGGGAATCGACGGGAGTATGGCGGTCCGGCAGGTAATTGGCCGAGCCGCGCCACGCGAAGTCGGCCGAATCGCGCCCGGCCAGCTTCAGGATGCGTTGAATTTCCTCGTAGCTCTTTTCCATGCCGTCGCCGGGGCCGCTGGAACGGTCGTTGAAGAAGGGCGCGGCGGTCACTGCGCGGAGGTTGATCTTTTCCGGCGAAAACAGCGCGTAGGCGAGCGCGAACTGGTCGTCCACTTCGTTGAAGGTGTCGGTATCGAGGATCGCGTCGATCCTGCCGGCGGGAACCTCCAGCCGGGCTCGCATGGTCTCTTCGGTCAAAACGTTCATGATTGGTGTGCTCCTTGCGGTTTATGCTATAAGTATATATCAGGCTCCGCCGTTTGGCAACCCCGTTCGATGGTACAGTTCACGGATATTATAGCACAAAATGACGATTCCGGTATGGCCGGGAGAAACTGCGGAGGAATCGGGCCGGATGTTTTTCTGAAAAGCGGGCAGGTTTCCCGGTTGCATTTCGGGCAAAAAGAGGGTATGTTAACCAACATTCTCAATCAACTCGGGAAGGAGAGTATGAAACAGACACCTGAAACCATTGTGCTGTTGAATTTCGGCTGTGAGGATATCCAGAAATTCGCCCGCGCCATCCGGGACCGGCACATCTATACGATGGTGATGCCGTACACGGTTCCGGCGGAGCGCGTCACGCAGGAAGCACCGGCCGGACTGATCGTCTGCGCCGATGCCGGCGTTCCGGCCCGTCCGGAAGCCCGCGCGAAGTTCGACGCTCTGAAGCTGCCGACCCTCGACCTGACCGGCGGCATCGGCGGCAAAGTCGATGAAGCGGTCGAATTCTGCAAGGCGAAGTGCGGCTGCACCGGCAGCTGGACCATGGAGAAATTCATCGACGAGGCGATCGCCGACATCCGCAGTCAGGTCGGCGGCCAGAAGGTCGTGCTCGGCCTCTCCGGCGGCGTGGATTCCTCGGTGGTCGCGGCGCTGATTCACAAGGCGATCGGCAAGCAGTTGACCTGCGTATTCGTGAACCACGGGCTGCTGCGCAAGAATGAACCGGAAATGGTGCAGGAGATTTTCGCGCGCAACTTCGACATGAATCTGTGCTCCGTCGACGCCTCCGCCCGCTTACTGGACAAACTCCAGGGGGGTTCCGAACCCGAACAGAAGCGCAAGGTGATCGGCAAGGAGTTTATCGAGGTGTTCGCGGAGGCGGCGGCCAAGGTCGACGCTCCGTTCCTCGGACAGGGGACGATCTACCCGGACATTCTGGAAAGCATTCCGCTGGACGGCAATCCGAACGGCGTGATCAAGAGCCACCATAACGTCGGCGGCCTGCCGGAAAACATGAAGTTCAAGCTGGTCGAGCCGGTCGAACGCCTGTTCAAGGATGAGGTCCGCGAGGTCGGCCGCATGCTCGGGCTGCCTTCGGAGCTGATCGACCGCCACCCGTTCCCGGGGCCGTCGCTCGGCGTGCGCCACGTCGGTGCGATTGAACGCAGCACGCTCGCGATGCTCCGCGAAGCCGACGCGATCGTGACTGAGGAGCTGACCAAAGCCGGCTGGTATCACAAGACCTGGCAGACTTTTGCGATCTTCGTCCCGGTCAAGACGGTCGGCATCAAGAACCACCAGCGTTCCTACGATTACGTGATCGCGATCCGCTCCATCAACAGCGTGGATGCGGTGACCGCACAGGTGGTCCGCCTGCCGTGGGAGCTGTTGGAGACCATGATGGAACGCATCGTCAAAGAGGTCGACGGGGTCAACCGCGTCGTCTACGACATCACCGCGAAGCCCCCGGGCACCATCGAGTGGGAGTGAGGCCGGCCTGCTTTTTTTTTTTAAGGCTTGCCGGTTTGGCCGTTGCGGTTCCGGCCGGGGAACTGGCCGGAATCGCGACTGATATGCTTTCCGGAATGAGAAACCGCTGATGCTGCGTTTCTGATTGATCTTGCCGGAATGCGTATGGAGGCCGCGGTCCGCCGGGAGTTGTTTCCGACGGACTGCGGCGTATTGTTTCTGCAGTGTGCTGCAAGATCGGATGGTGGAAGGAACCTTTCCAACACCGGTAGTTTTTTTATGCCGTTTGGCGGGAGAAGGCGATGTTGAAGATTTTGAAGGAGCTGATTCTCCGGGAGAGATTCTGTCCCGGTCCGACCGGAATTTTTTTGAATCATTTCTATTTTTCCCGGCATGGCATTGCCCGGATGATGGAAAAGCTGGCCCCGGAGCTGGAAGGGCGGATTCTGGACGTCGGTTGCGGAACCCGGCCTTACGAGAAACTTTTTACTGCCTGTACCGGATATGTCGGCGTGGAAATCGATACTCCGGCTGCCCGGCAGGCCGGGAACGCCGATTACTTTTATGACGGTCAGACGCTGCCGTTCGACTCGGAGACCTTCGACGGAGTCGTGTTGAATGAGGTGCTGGAACATGTTTTCAATCCCGAGGAGTTGCTGACGGAACTTCGGCGTGTGCTGCGTCCGGGCGGACGGATCATCCTGACGGTTCCCTTTGCATGGATCGAACATGAAAAACCGTTCGATTACGCCCGTTATACTTCTTTCGGACTGAAAGCCCTGCTGGAAAGAAACGGCTTTGCTGTTCTCAGGCAGGAAAAAATCGGCACCGGAATTACCGCCCTGTTTCAGTTGAAAAACGCTTATTGGGATTGTGTCATTCCATTCCGTCCGCTCTGGCTGCGCTATGTGTTGATTCTGACGCTGGGGACATGGAACAATCTGTGCGGTTTGCTGCTTTCAAAACTGTTGCCGGATCAGTCTGATTTTTATCTGGATCAGGTCGTATTGGGCAAGCGGCTGGAAAAGTGAACGGCATTCAATTCCGTTCGGCGCTGAACGGGTCCGACGGAGCGCAGATGCACTTGAGCGGCGGTTTCGGCAGGGGCTCCTGCGGTTGGGGCAGGAAGGCGGTGCAGGAGAGATTCAGAAACAGGAAACAGCCGAGGGTGACGGCAGCGGCGTAGAGTACGGTTTTCAGGGAGCGCAGCGTTTCGTCTTTCGTCTTGCCGATCGGGCGCAGGAGCAGCAGCGAACCGAGGCCGCCTGCCAGAAAAACAGCGGATATCCAGAAGCCGGCGATGTACAGCGAAAGCCAGAACGTGGCCGGCACAATCACTGAGATATAGATGATAACGGCTTTCATCGGGCTTCCTTTCATATTTTCCTGTCAGTATAGTATGGGAATGCCGTTTTTTCAAGCTGGGGGATCGCGTGGAATACAAAAAACGGCGGAGTGATTCAGCTCTTCACTTCTGAATCACTCCGCCGGATCAATGCCGCATTGCTGCCGTTCCTCTTTTCTCCTCTTCACGGCGGCTGTCGCTTTTACGCCTGCTTCGCGGTTCTCCTCCCCCGGGAAATCACTCCTCATGGCGAAACGGCCTCTTCACTTTCCGTTCCTCCGCAATTTCTCCTTGCCGGGGCTTCCTCTTCCGCGACGCTCTCCTCTTCTTCGTAGCAGGTCCTCCTCTCCCGGGAAATCACTCCTCATGGTGAAACGGCCTCTTCACTTTCCGTTCCTCCGCAATTTCTCCTTGCCGGGACTCCTCGCCTGCGACGCTCTCCTCCGGGCGACAGACTGTACGGCCTGGGCGCCTTACGCCGGAGCGGCCCGTGCCGGGATCGATGGTTGCAGGAACTCTTTCACGAATGCAACGGCTCCTCTTCGCCTGGTCTGAATTGTCCGATATTGTGTATGGAAAGTTCCAGCCGTGAAAACCGGAATTTCACGTACAGCCTCCACTGGATGATACGGTTTGTGTTTTTCCGAATCGATGAACAGGACCGCCCGGCTTCTGCAGATTCCCTGGAACTCATATTGTGTCGCCTCCGGCATGGAAGCCTCTTCCTGTATGCCATCGTCGCTGAACGGAATCGCTTTCACGAACCGCCGTTCGGAAGGAGCGCCTGCTCCGGCTTCCGGAAGAAAAATGAAAGCACAGACCGTCCATAAGAGTGAACTGATGATGGTACGCAGATTTATTACTTCCATTTTACAACCTTATTCTATCAAAGTAGAGTGTAGCTCCTGCCTTCTGTTGTTATAATAGACCCATAAATAGAGAATGTCAAATTATAATTTTCAAAAAATATCAAAAATATTGTGTTTTTTATATGTTTTATGGTATTGTTTGGTTTAGTTTGTGTTTTCTATGTCGATTGATCAGGTACAGGGTGAGCTCACCGCCGAGGCGGATCAGCAGATTGATCAGAATAATCAGCAGCGGAACCACCACCCGCCGGTACAGCGTGAAGCGGGAGACGCCGCTTCCGGGTCTACTTTCCGGCGATCAGCCAGCTGTCGAGCTGCAATGCGCGCATGCCGTCATCGGCGGAACGCCCTTGCACACCGGTGTTTTTCGCGGCATCGTCTCCCATCAGCTGCGTATCGATCGCATAGCCGGGGCTTCGGCCGAGCGCGCGGATCGTCAGCGTATGCTTCCCCGCCGCCAGCGCGCCGAGCGGGGCGGACGAGTAGCCGACTTCCAGCCGGTTCTTGCCCAGCCCGGCGTTCCACGGGCTCAGGTGCATCCGGTCGGTGGCCGGAGCATCGGCGGCGATCCGGGCCGCGCTTCGCCCGTCGATCAGGATTTCCAGCTCCATCGACGGTGAAACTTGTTTGCGCAGGTGGAATTGCGCATTCGCAAGCGGCCGCGGCAGTTCGAAGTCGTAGACGGCTTCGTATTCCTTGCCGGCCGGAGGCGCCCAGTGGGTGTTGATGCCGATCGCCCGCCCGTCGCTGTAGCGGGAGTAGCCTACCAGCGACGGCTGCGGAAAGGTCGTCGAACGGAACGCTTCCGCCTCGCGGTACACCGCCACCTCCGCCGGAGCCAGCGCGGCGGGGAGCCAGCGGCGGAATGCGGGGGCGTTCCGCTTTTGCAGCTCCTCCAGCGTCACGCCGGTCAGACAGGCGGTCTCCGGCTGGCCGTTATCCGCATTGTAATAGCCGTTCGGGAAGTGCGGCGGCAGGTTGTCGCGGCTGAGCGCGTAAGGGGCGCGTTTCAGCGTAAGGCGGTTGTTTTCGGCCGGCAGCGGTTCCCCCTTGAGATTGACGGCCCGCGCTCCGGGCGGCAGCGTGATTTCGGCCTGTTCGCGTTCGACGCAGACCCAGACCAGCAGCCGGCCGTCCGGCAGCCGCAGCCCGTTCAGCTCTTCGGTCTGGAAGGTTTCGCAGTCGAGCACCCTGCGCCGGAACTCCTGCAGCTGATTCGGATTCCCCGGCTCCGGCGGGATGACCCCGATCCCGTGGGCGGTGAAGCTGTCGAGGGTCTTCGCGGTCAGGCGCCGCGCCGCCGGATGGAGGGCGGCCTCTTTTGCCTGCAGCGCGGTCAGCAGCGGCTCGGCGACCAGCAGGGTGCGGAACGGGGCGTCGGGATTCACGGCGGGCAGAATCCACCGTCCGTCCGGCGCCATGCGGATCTGGGCGGAAGTTCCCATGTAGTTGCCGTCGATGTCATAGGTGCGCGCGAGGTTGCCCGCTGCTTCGCCTTCGCGCAGGTAACCGGGATACCAGCCGTGGTATTCCGGCCGGGCTTCCAGCAGCTTCCGGCCCGCGTCGCGGTAGAGTTTCGCGTGGGTCGCGAGCCACTCCAGCTGGCGCGGATCGCGGGTCAGCTCCGTGGTGAAGAAGCGGCCCCCATCCGGATCGAACATGAGGCCGAAATGGTAGAAGCCTTTGGCGCCGAGCATCATCAGCTGGTCGATGTCGTCCAGCATCTGCAGCCGGTCGGGATAGCCGCAGTACTCTTTCTGCCCCTCGAAGGCCGCCGCCGAACTTTCGGTCACCGGGCACCACTGGGTGCGGCGCGACTGCATCGCCTCGGCGTAGACCACGGCGGAATTGTGATAGGCGAGGCTGTCGCCGTAGCAGTACGCTTCCATGCCGGTGCCGTCCGCGCCGCCCTTTTCGAGCGGGTTCACGAACCAGTCGCTGAACCAGGTGTTGTGTTTGAGCAGCACCGGCACGTCGGCGATCTCCTTCAACACGGCGACGACCCGGTTGATCACTTCGCGGCAGACTTCGCCGCGCAGCTCCTTGAGGTCGCGCAGGGTCTGGCCGTTTTGGTCGTCGAACCAGAACAGCCGGCCGGTTTCGGGATCGATCCAGCAGCTGGAGCGGCCGTTGGCCGCCAGCGGCACCAGCCGGGCGGCGGTGGTGAAGTCGGAGACGGATGCGCCGCGCGCCCGGCAGATGCGGTTCAGCTCCGCAACCGAACCGTACCGCTTCGCAAGGAAGGCGGCGCGCCGCTCCTGAAATGCCGCGGTGGTCGGAACGCCGGTCGGCCGGGTGTGCATCTCGTTGGAGAGCGGGTCGATGAAGAAACGGAAATGTTCCCCGAGCGGCAGCGAACCGTAGACCGCCCGCACCTTGGCGAGGTAGTCCTCAAGACCGCCGAAGTATCCGGCGGGATCGGAGGCGGCCAGCGGTATTTCGGGCAGATAGACCAGGCGGTCGCCGTCGCGCGCCTGAGTCCGGAATTTCACTTCGGCGGAACCGGCTGCGTCGAGCGTGGCCACGCCGCCTTCGCGGGCGATGCCTTCCGCATCGACCACCGCGTAGAGGACGCGGCAGGGGAATTTCAGTTCGGGCAGCTTTTTCGGTCTGCGTCCCGGCAGGAAGTCCTTTGCCGCGTCGAGCCGGTGCGAGGCGGTTCCCGCCTTGAGTGGTACGCCGCGCGCCGGATCGCGCACGAAACCCGGATCGGATTCGCGGGGAAAATCCGACAGGTGCAGGCCGTAATTCATCCCCTCCGCCTCGGCCAGATTGACCACCTCGCGCAGCACGTTCGGATTGGAGCGGGGAAAGAAGCCGTTGAAATAGATGTCGCGCAGTCCGTAGGATTTCAATTGCGCGATCCGCCCCTTGAGGAGGTTGCGCCCGCCGTTCAGGAAGCCGGAATTTTCCGGTTCTCCCTGTCTGGCGGCCCAGGAAAGCCGGGTGTTGATCATGCCGCCGAAGGGCAGGTAGGGTTCTCCGTCCCAGACCAGCACGTTGCCCGGCGTCACGTACCAGAAGTGGCGGATGCCGGAGCGGCTGCGGTAGACGCCCCACGACAGCGGCAGGCCTCGCCGGTCGCCGCCTGCCCAAACCAGACTGCCGGGTTCGCCGTAGCCGAATGGAGTTCCGAGCGGGAACAAATAGAGTTTCAGCTTACCTGCCGGCAGGCCGGACGGAAGATCAAGTTCAAACTCGGTCGTGCGGTTCCGGCCGTCGGCTTCCAGCGGGACGACCGCGTACAGTGTGCCGCCCCGGGTGAAGGCCGCCAGCAGCCGCCCCTTGAAAGGGCGGTTCATCACGGCGGTGAAGTGCAGCTTGCCGGCTTCGCAGCGCAGTTTTTCCACCCGGAGACTCAGCAGCGCCTTTTTCCCGTCATCGGGCAGGGCGGCGAGCTGTTCGGCGCCTTTCCGCTGCGCCTCTTGCTCCGCCGGGGAAAAACGTCCCGCGGGGCGGAAATCCGGATCGTCGGTGAGCAGCAGCGCATCCTGCACGAAATAGTAGTAGTCCCCGCGCGGCCGTTTGCCGGTCGCCTCGAAGCGGAGCAGGTGAGGTCCGGCCTCCAGCTCCGCTTCGCCCCACAGACACCAGTCCAGCGGGAAGTTGCGCTGGAACACCTCCCGGTCCACCCGTGCCTGCGGCTTCCATTCCCGCCACTCTCCGCCGTCGATCCGCCAGCGTCCGGGGCTGGACCACTTCGGGTCGAACGTGCGTCCCCAGACCCGGTAATTGCCCGGCGCGGGGCAGTCGAAGCGGTATTCAAAAAAGGGCTGGTCCGGAATCGGCCGGTTCGGAATCAGGGCCGCCGCCTTTCCCGCACTGGCGGTCGTCCAGTTGTGGGTGGCGTTGAAGTTGGTCCGGGCGGGCTGATCCTGCCAGATCGGCGCGGCGGCCAGTTCGAGCGCGAGCAGCAGGCCCGCCGGTATCACGGATTTGAAAAGCATGGATCACTCCTTATGTAATGGTCAGCGGATCAGGTTCCAGATGTCGTTCGGCCCGGCGGGGGCGACGGCGTCATTGGTCAGCTGGGGGATCAACGCGACCGAGGCGTGGCCGTCTACCCAGGAGACGTTCACGCGCCCGTTGTGCATTCCGCCGACCTTGGCCGGGCTGAGGTTGGCGTCGCACTGGTTGTAGTTCGCGGTGATCTTGACGATCGTGTCGGCGTAGAAGAGCGTCTGCGCCGGATATCGTCCCCGGGTCAGCTGCGGCGCCGAAAACCACTGGTTCGAGCCGGGCAGATACAAATAGAAGTTGCGCGCATAGGACGGCGTGACCATGCGTCCGGTTGCCGCCGCTGCCGGGCAGGAGAAGTAAACCTTGCGCAGCTCCTCCTTGTTCCCGTCGTTTTTGTTGTTGATCTGGAAGACCGCGTCCTTGGTCGTCGAATAACCGCGACCCGGATAACAGTACTTCAACAGCATATTGTGCCACCACGGTTTGTCGTTCGCCTCGCGCATCGGGGGCTGCATTTCCCCGTTGTCCAGCGCATAGCCGATGCTCATCATGGTCAGTTGGCGCAGGTTGCCTGCGCAGGCGCTCATCCGGGCCTTGTCCCGCGCCTTGTTCAGTGCAGGCAGCAGCATCGCCGCCAGGATCGCTATGATTGCTATTACTATAAGCAATTCAATCAATGTAAATTTGCAAGACGGAAGTGACGGATAAACCGCCGGGGCAGCGCTGTTTTTCAGTTTCATTTCCTGTGCCTTTTGTTGAAGTTGAAGTTCCTGCGGTCATGCGAGCCGGTTTGCGGTGCTGTCCCGGATGGAGAAACGCTCCGGAACCGTCACTTGCGGAACCTGCACGGCACCTTTGTCCATCAGTTCGCAGAGCATCGCGACTCCGGCTTCGATGATCCCGGCGTAGTTGCGTTCCACGGCGGTGAGGCGGGGGACGAACTTGTACGCCTCCCAGTCATTGGTGCCGAATGCGACGATGCTGGCGTCGGCGGGAATCCGCACTCCGCGCTGCAGCGCCTGCACGACAATGCTTTTGACCAGGATGCCGCTGCTGACCATCACGGCGTCGGGGCGGTCCGGGCGGTCGAAAAGCCGCCGCCCCGCCAGTACCGCGTCCAGCGCGAAATCGCCGTAGGGATCGGCCTCATAGAAAAGCTCCTCGTCGACGGTCAGGTCGAAGCGCGCGCAGCTTTCGCGGAAGGCGCTGTGAAGATTCCGGAAGTACGGCAGCGTTTCCGGCCCGTTGACCAGCCCGAGGCGGCGATGGCCGGTCGCGGCCAGATATTCCAGCGCCTGCCGGAAGGCGGGCTGCGGATCGAACCTCACCGAATGCTTGCCCGGTTCGTCGAGGCGGACGATGGGGAGCGTGCAGCTTTCGCGCAAATACTGTTCGGAGGCCCCGATCGGATTTCCCGCGATCAGCAGCCCCCCGATCAGGCCGTCGGTCAGGATTGCCGGGACCTCGTCGGGATGCCGGAAGGGGTCGAACCAGTCCACCTGGTAACGCCGCCCGTATTCGCGGCTGATCCGGCTGAATTGGAGGTTCATATCCGTGAACCCGGCGTGTTCGCGGATGTGTCTGGTCTCCTCGAAGAACAGCAGCCCGATATCGCTGAGGCTCTTGCTTTTCAGAATCCGCCCCGCCGCATTCGCGCGGTAACCGAGCCGTGCCGCGATCGCCTGGATTTCAGCCCTCCGTGCCGCGCTGACCCGGACCCGGCTGCCGCTGCCGCTGCCGTTCAGCACGATCGACGCCGTCACCGCCGACACGCCTGCGGCTTCCGCCACGTCCTTCAGACTGACCCGTCCCATTTTTACTCCTGATTGATTAAACGATAAACCTGTATCTGTTCCTGATTTCAACCATATTTTTCAGAAATTGAAAATAAGAAACGAAATTTGGCTGAAACGTTAAACTCTGATTAATTATACCAAAACTTATTCCCGATGTCAATAGCGGAACGGAAAAAATCCGTAATTTTCCTGAAAATCTCCCGGATGGCCGGGAAAGTTTCCTCAATTCCGAAGCGGAACGGGTGGAAAAAAGCCGGCCGAGGTGCTATATTATCACGGTTTATTTTACGTTAACACAATCATCATCAAGGATTCACGCAGCAAAAATGATCGCAGCAACCGATGTTTCGATGCGGTTCGGGCAGCAGATGCTGTTCGAGAACGTCTCCGTCAAGTTCAATTCCGGCTGCCGTTACGGCCTGATCGGCGCGAACGGTTCCGGCAAATCGACTTTCATGAAGATTCTCTCCGGCCAGCAGGATTCCACCACCGGATCGGTCGCGATCGACAAGGACTGCCGCATGGGGTTCCTGAAACAGAACCACTATGATTACGAAGACGTTCCGATTCTCGATGTGGTCTACATGGGCAACGAGAACCTCTGGAAGATCCATCAGGAACGCGAATATCTCTACAGCAAGCTCGAACTCACCGAGGAGGAGGAGCGCGCCAACGATATCGAAGGGCTTTTCGGCGACGCGGGCGGCTATACGATGGAAGCCGATGCGGCCAAGCTGCTCGTCGGCCTCGGCATTCCGGTCGAAAAGCACAACCAGCCGCTTTCCAGCCTGACCGGCGGTTTCAAGCTGCGGGTGCTGCTCGCGCAGGTGTTGTTCTACAACCCCGACATCCTGCTGCTCGACGAGCCGACCAACCACCTCGACATCAGCAGCATCGACTGGCTCTGCAATCTGCTCAAGAACCACAAGGGCACGGTGATCGTGATCTCCCACAACCGCTACTTCCTGAACGAGGTCTGCACCCATATCGCCGACCTTGACTATCAGGAGATCCGCCTGTTCACCGGCAACTACGATGACTTCATGACCGCGAATGAAATCGCGCTTGAGCGCGTCCGGCGCGAAAACGCCAAAAAGGAGAGCCGCATCTCCGAGCTCAAGGAGTTCATCAACCGGTTCGGCGCGAACGCCTCCAAGGCGCGGCAGGCCACCAGCCGCCAGAAGGAGCTGGAGAAAATTCAGCTTGAGGAGATCAAGCCTTCCAGCCGCGTTTCGCCGTACATCCGCTTCAATCCGCGCACCCGGCTCGGCTCGAAAGTGCTGGAAGCCGCCGGAATCGGCAAGATGTACGACCATACCCTTTTCAAGGATGTCGACATCACCATCGGCAATGAGGAAAAGGTCGCGATCATCGGTACCAACGGCGTCGGCAAGACCACGCTGCTGAAGCTGCTGCTCAAGCTGATCGAGCCGAACGACGGCGACGTGGTCCACGGCGAAACCGTGCAGTTGAGCTACTTCCCGCAGGACGCCTCCGACATCCTGAATATGGAGGACCGCGCGATCGACTGGCTGGCCCGGTTCGCCCCGGAGGAGGGGCTGAACGAGATGGAGCTGCGTTCCTTCATGGGCAAGATGCTTTTCAGCGGCGACGAGGTCAACAAGTTCGTGAAGGTGCTGTCGGGTGGCGAAAAGGCCCGCCTGATCCTCGCGAAGATGATGCTCGAAGCGGGCAATGTGCTCGCGCTCGACGAGCCGACCAACCATCTCGACCTCGAATCGATCGAGGCGTTGAACTATTCGCTGACACTCTTCAAGAACACCGTGATCTTCGTCAGCCACGACCGCGAATTCATCAGCAGCCTGGCCACCCGCATTATCGAAATCGACAATGACGGCAAGGTCATCGACTTTCCCGGCACTCTCGCCGAATACGAGGACTTCAAGAAGCGCCGCGCCAAAGGGAAATGACGGTTCCCGCTGAATCGAAGCGACGATACTGAAAACAGTGCCGGAAATGCCTGCGCATACTCCTGTGTGCGGGGATTTCCGGCAATTTTCTGGCTGGTGCTCGGGACAGGCAGACTGGAACGTCGCAATTTTTTGAAATAATTCCGTTTCACTATTGACAAGGGGCCTCATCTTTGCTATAATATATACAGGTATACTAGATATGTATACATGGCGAAAGGGACCCATGCAGAAGAACGGATACCATTTTATCTATGAATCGCTGTTGAGCCGGATCGAATGTCATGCGCTGGCTCCGGGAATGCAGTTGCCGTCGGAAAAAGATCTGGTCAACGAGTTCGGAGCCAGCCGGATGACGGTGCGGCGGGCGCTGACGCGGCTGGAGGAGGACGGCAGGATTTTCCGCCGCTCCGGCGTCGGTTCCTTTGTGAAGGTTCCGGGAACTTCGGAATCCTCCGGGGCCAGGCGCGTGGAAATCGGCGTCGAAGTGCATCCGGAATGGGGAGCGCCGCGCAGCTTCATGACCGAAGTGCTGTCGGCTTCCCAGAAGGCGTGTGCGGAGTGCAACTGCAATCTGCTGCTGCGCAGCAAGGAAGAGCTGCTGGCGGGGGAGAATGTGGACGCGGCGTTCTTCCTGTTTCTGGATGCGGAGGATTTTCCGCAGGCCTCCCGGCTGGCGGCCCGGAAGCCGACGCTGCTGTTGAACCGCGTCACCGACGATCCGAATCTGGGGTATGTGGCGGTCGACTATGCGGCGGCCGTTGCGCAGGTGGTACGGCGGATGCTGCAGAACGGCGCTGGGAAAATCCTGTTCGCGGGCGGCTCCATGACCGACAGGAATTATGCTCCTTTCATGCGTGAACTCGGATACCGCCGCGCCCACGAAATATTGGGGATTCCGGTGCGGGAGGAGCTGATCATCTCCTGGGATGACTGCCGCGAATATGAGAAGATCGCGCAGCGGCTGGAGGCGGAACAGCCGGATGTGATTTTCGTCAGCTGCGAATACCACCTGTCGCGGGTGTACACCGCCTGTGAGAAATGTGACGGAAGGCTGCTGCGCAAACCGTATGTATTCTGCTTTGATGACGTGCAGGATTGCGCCTCGTTTCCGTCGGGTTCGATCTCCTACGGGCGCATTCCGTTCGGGGATATGTGCCGCCGGGCGGTCCGGTATCTGGCCGGGCGGGTGAACCGGGAGCTGCCCGATCAGGCGATCCGGGAGATTTTCACTATGAGTTATATCGTCAACAATTGTCCGTTCCTGATTTAACCTCCAACGAGAAGGAGTATCAGACATGTCAAAGAAAAATTTTACCTTAATTGAACTGCTGGTCGTGATTGCGATCATAGCCATTCTGGCGGCGATGCTGCTTCCGGCGCTGAACAAGGCGCGGATGGTCGCCCATCGCGCCAGCTGCATGAGCAATCTCAAGCAGATCGGAGCCGCGCACAATTTCTACGCGGGAGACAACGACGACTGGCTGGTCCCGGAGATGCGGCTGGACGCCAGGGGAAACGAACTCTACTGGTACTATATTTTCGCCGGCAAGGACGAGAACAACAAGGTCTGTCCCGAAGGGAATTACGGACTGAGTTACTTCGGGATCAATTCCACGAAAGGGACATTTGCCTGCCCGGCGGAAGCCACAAAATTCGGTTGGGCGAGTGCAGGGGATTTCCGGCGCACCCATTATGCGCTGAATATTCTCTGCAACGGTTCAGGCAACAGTTGGTATGGAGATCGCAACGATGCTTTCTGCCGGAAATTGAGCTCCTTTCAGAAGCCGACTATTGTGGTGCAGACTTTTGACAATATTGCCGGAGACAATGCAAAAGGAAACTGGAACCGACATGCAGCCTATCGGCATGGAGGTCCCGGAGAATATAAGCAAAGATATGAGACTCCCAATGGGCGTGACAACTATATGCCGTTGCGCGGCGGGCTTACTAATGTACAGTATGTGGATGGACATGTCGCCACTGTGAAAATGGATGATATCGGCGGCTGGGGAACGGGCAGCGGCAGTTCGCTGTATATGGGAATCGATCTGAACCGTGGTAAGAAATATTGATCGGAAAATCTGATTATGAATACGATATTGAAAATCTGTGCGGCTGTGATGGTCTCGCTGGCCGCGCTGGCCCTCGCCGCCGCTCCGCGGGAGGCTTCGCCGCAGGAGGTCTCCCGGCTGTTTGCGGAAAACGCTTCCGGCCATCCCCGGCTCTTCCTGCGGGACTACAGGACTTTGGAGGAGAGCCGCAAAACCGCAACCGGAAGTGCGATGACGGGCCGTATCCTGCACGACGCCGGGAAGATGCTCGGCTATCCGGTGGTGGAGCGGCGGATGACCGGCAACCAGATGCTTTCGGTGAGCCGGAACATCCTGTACCGGATCAATACGCTGGCGATCGCCTACCGGCTGAGCGGCGACCGCCGCTACGCCGATAAAGCGGTCGCGGAGATGCGCAACGCGGCGGCGTTTCCGGACTGGAATCCGCAGCATTTTCTGGATGTCGCCGAACTGACGCTGGCGATGGCGTTCGGGTACGACTGGCTCTACGACCTGCTGGATGAAAACGACCGGCAGCTCTTTGAACAGGCGATCATCGAAAAGGGGATCCTGCCTTCCTACGGCGAACCCCGCTACAACTGGTGGGTGAAAGGGACGAACAACTGGAATCAGGTCTGCCACGCCGGAATGACGGCCGGCGCGCTTGCGGTTTTCGAGAGAAACCCGGAACTTGCCGCGAAAACCATTGCGCGGGCGGTCAACTGCCTGCCGCCGGCGATGCGCGCCTCCTACTATCCCAAAGGCGCCTATCCGGAGGGGCCGGTCTACTGGAGTTACGGCAGTGAATTCAACGTCGCGCTGCTGGCGATGCTTGAGAGTGCGTTGGGCACGGATTTCGGGCTGGCTTCGATGCCCGGCTTCAGTGAGACCGGCGACTACGTGCTGGCGGTGCGCGCGCCGAGCGGCAGGAGTTTCAGCTATGCGGATTCGGTGCCGTTCATCGGCGTCGATTTCGCGCAGGTGTGGCTGCCCAAGCGGTTCAACCGTCCCGACTGGATGTCCGCCTGGGCGCAGCAGGAGCTGCTGAACGCGGGGGCGCGCCGGAATGCCGACGTGAGCAAAGGCGGCCCCCGGATGCTGCCGCTGGCGATGATCTTCTTTTCCGACTACCGGAAAACGGACCGGGAGCCGCCGAAGTCCTATTTCAGCGGCGCGGATGCGGCGGTACCGGTGGCGATGTTCCGTTCGGACTGGTCCGACGACGCGGCATACCTCGGCGTCAAGGCGGGTTCGCCGTCGTGGGCGCACGGCCACATGGATGCCGGCAGCTTCGTCTATGAAGTTGACGGAGTGCGCTGGGCCGCCGATCTGGGGCAGGACAACTATGACAAGTTTCTGGCGCGCGGGATGACGCTGTGGAACTCCGCACAGGAGTCGGACCGCTGGAAAATCTTCCGCTTCGGCCCCCTGAGCCACAATATCCTGATGATCGACGGGCAGTTACAGCAGGCCGCGAACAAGGCGGAGATCACCGGTTGCACGGAAAATTCGGCGGTCGTCGACCTCTCGCCGGTCTATGCGGGGCAGGCGAAGAACCTGACCCGTTCCTTCCGGTTGCTGCCGGACCGGAGTGTTGAAATTTCGGACCGGATCGAAGGTGCGAAGCCGGGCGCCGTGGTACGCTGGCAGATGCTGATCCAGGGAAGCGATGCGGAAATACAAAAGAGGAACCTCCTTCTGGCGAACGGTGAAAAACGGCTGCTGATCGAAGTCGATTCGCCGCAACCGGGCAAATGGAGTATCACTGATACGAAGGAGCTGGAAGCCGAATGGGACGCTCCGAATCCCGGCTGCCGGATGATCGCGTTTGAACAGGCGGTTCCCGCCGGCGGCTCTCTGGCCTACACGGTTCGCCTGAAACCGCAGCCTGCGCGGGCATGGCAGCCCGGCGAACCGGTGACGCTCGGAATGAAACGGCAGCCCCGCGAAGAGCGGGTGCTTTCCGCGCTGCCGCTGAAACCGGGAAGGACGGTCAGGACCACGGTGAAGCCGATCCGCAAAGACGGTGCGGATTCCGCCTGGAAAAGCTGCGGTGTCGGAATCCACCGGGACGCCCGGAACCAGTTTTTGTTTTCGTTCTGCGAGTCTCCGGCTTCCGGCGGCAGCCGCCGTTTTCTCGAACTCAAGCAGCGCAAAAACGGCCAGTGGGAATCCGTCGCCGGAATCAGGCCGGTGGAGTGCCGTTCCAATTTCAATTGGAAGTACGGTGAAGAGTATGTGATGGAACTTGCCGTTTCCGCCGCCGCGCTCACCGGGACTCTGAAATCTCCCGACGGCGGGAAGTTGGCCGAAATCACGATTCCGGTCGTATCGGATGAGGCGGTGAATTCCGGGAACACGCTGCTGTTCTCCTCCGGCATCGAAGCCGCTTTTACCGGAACCGGTCTCCCGTAATCGTCATGATGCCGGGGATTTCGCCTTCGACGAACATGGCGAAATCCCGCCCCGGAGTGTGTTGCAATATCCGTAAACGAAGCTATAGTAAGTGGACGGAGTCACACCATACACATACCGGTAAGAAAGGGGAGATATGTCACAGAAACGCAAAGAGACGCAACGTGGAATGTTCGAGGCCGGAGGCCGTTTTTTCGTCGGCTGCAACTACTGGGCCAGCCATGCCGGAATTGCGATGTGGCGCAAATGGGACGCCGATACGGTGCGTGCCGACCTGAAACTGCTCAGTGAAAACGCAGTGGAGGTGCTGCGGGTGTTTCCGCTGTGGCCGGACTTCCAGCCGATCAGCCGCCATACCGCAGGGGGCCAGAGCTTTGTGGAGATGCGCTTCGGCGAACAACCGCTGCCGGATACGCCGGCAGGGCGCGCGGGAGTCGATCCGGCGATGGTGGAGCGCTTCCGCACCCTGTGTGCCTATGCCGCCGAATACAGGCTCCGGCTGATCGTCGGGCTGGTCACCGGATGGATGTCGGGGCGGATGTTCGTGCCTCCGGCGTTTTCCGGCGTCAATGTGCTGACCGACCCGACCGCGCTGAAGTGGGAGGTGCGGATGGTGCGGCATCTGGTTTCGGAACTGAGGAACGAGACCGCGATTGCCGCGTGGGACCTCGGCAATGAGTGCAACTGCATGGGCCCGGTCGAAGGCAACCCGGATGCGGCGTGGGCGTGGACCAATGCGATCTCGGCGGCGATCCGGGTGGAGGACGCTTCCCGCCCGGTGGTCTCCGGCATGCACAGCCTGACCGCGTTCAAGGAAAACGGCCTGTGGAATATCGGCGAGCAGGCGGAATTGACCGATGTGCTGACCACCCATCCGTATCCTTTGTTTACGCCGCACTGCAATCTCGATCCGATCCATACGATGCGCAATGCGTTTCACGCGACAGCCGAAACCCGCCTCTACGGCGACGTCGGGCGCGTCGATGCCTTCATCGAGGAGGCCGGAACGCTGGGGCCCTCCCAGTCCGGCGACTCCAATGCGGCCAACCTGATGCGCGCGATGCTCTGGAACGGTTTTGCGCACGACTGCCGGGGGATGCTCTGGTGGTGCGCATTCGATCAGGATCAGCTCGAAGAAACTCCGTACGACTGGATGGCCATTGAGCGGGAGCTCGGTCTGGTCCGTTCCAACCGCGAACCCAAGCCGGCGCTGATCGCACTGCGGGAGTTCAGCCGCGCGCTCGACCGGCTGAACCTGCGCACGATTCCGCCCTTCCGGCGGGACGCGGTGGTGATCCTGAGCCATGAACAGGACAACTGGGGCGTCGGCTATTCGAGCTTCCTGCTGGCCAAACAGGCCGGCTTCGACGTGGAATTTGCGACCGCAGATCAGGAGCTGCCCGAATCGAAGTTCTATATCCTGCCCTCGGTGCGCGGACTGCGCGTGATCGACCGCCGCCGCTGGCTGGCGTTGCTGGATAAAGTGGAAAAGGGTGCGACGCTGCTGGTCACCAGCGACGGCGGAACTCTTCAACCTTTCAACGCTCCCTTCGGCGTGGATATCGTGTGGACCGCCGCGCCGACCGAACCGGTCGCGGTGATCGGGGCGGGCATGGAGCTGTACTGCCCTGTCGAACGGCTGCTGAAACTTTCTGCGCGTGATGCGGAAGTGCTGGCTTCCGACCGCGACGGCACACCGGTGATGACCTCCCGGGCATACGGCAAGGGCAAGCTGCTGTTCCTGTCGGTGCCGATCGAACGGCACGCCGCGAATCAGCCGCGCGCATTCCTGCCCGGCTCGGAATCCTATTACAAAATCTACCAGCTGGCCGCCGCGGCAGCTGGAGTGGAACGCAGCGTGACCCGCACGAATCCGTCGCTGACGCTGACCGAACACCGGCTGGCGCGATGCGAGCTTCTGGTGATCGCGGTCAACAATACGCCCGATCCGATCACGGATGCAATCACCGCCGGAGCGGGCTGGGCGTTCGACCGGGTATTGTGCGGCGGACGCATGGAATGGGGGGCGCTGACGGTGCCGGGCAACTCTGCCGCCGTGATGGTGTTCCGCTGCAACAACTGAAAACCGGCCCGGTCTTTTCGCGGGGAGCCCGCCGGTTTCTCCGCATGTCATTTTTTCCTCCGCCTTATCCGAAAAAGCGGAGGAAAGGATTTGTATTTCATCGGGTTTCCCGTTATTGTAAAGTTACAGTAAGTTTAACTTCACAGGAAAGGAGCCTGCCATGGCTGAAATTCGTCCCTTTGCCCCGTCGAAAGACCGCACGCCGAGATATACCGTCAAGGAGGTTTCCGAACTGACGGGGCTCTCCGCATACACGATCCGTTACTATGAGAATTCCGGCCTGATCCCGTCGGTGGACCGGACGGACGGCAATATCCGGATGTTTTCCGAATATGCGTTGAGCTGGCTGCGGCTGGTGCACTGCCTGCGGGCCACCGGCCTGCCGATCGATCAGGTGCGGCACTATATCAGGATGTGCGAACAGGGAGATTCGACTATTCCGGAGCGGGCCGAAATGATCTTCCGCCAGGAGGAAAGCCTGCGCCGGCAGCTCGAATCTCTGCAGCAGCAGTTCGAAGTGCTGAAATACAAAAAGGAATATTACAAACGGCTGCTGGAGGGACGCGGACAGGATTCCTGCAATCCGGCGGCACGGCAAAAAGCCGAACCGGATATCGTCCCTGAACTCGCCCTGTAACTCTCTGGCTTCCTCCTTTCAACCATCTCCCCCCCCTCGCACCGGCGGGCGTCCTGTGACATCGCCTGCCGACGCATTCTTATTTGCAGAAAAGTCATAGTAAAAATTTTATCACTATTATCCAATTTCTTTCTATTTCTTTAAATAGGAGAATTAAAATTTACTAATGATTGGTATAAAATAAACTAAGTTTGTTCATTTTGTTATGATATAAATAATAAATAAACAAACCGTATCGTTACTGTAACAATAAGTGCAATCAGCATAGCTCATGAAGCGGGATAGTTGTTTTCTGCCGCCGGAAGAGTTGAGCTTTCATCTTTCGTCTGAAGACGTATTGTCGAATATTCACGCCCGCAATTGACAATGAGACGGAATTTCAGTCAACTGTCCGCGTCTGATTTGACAACCGGATTCGCAATCGAGCCGGACTTCCCGGAGAAGTTGGATTGTGATTGATAATTAAAGTGATGTGATTGTTTGGGTTTCATTCTTTTTTTGATGAAGAAAGAGGATTTTGCTCTTGACATTTGCGACAGGTTAAATTATAATTAATACGAACAAGAGGGGGATTCCATGTCTGATATACACTGCCATGTGACAGTTGCCGATTCCGCTTCCGGTTGCAGCCGGATGGAAATCGGAAAAATGAGTACGGAATATTTTCTGCATTCTCCCCTTTCTGCCGCTTACTCCGAATTTTGCGTGGCCTCCTCTGTCACGCGCGATGGAAGAACGTTCTATATTCCGGCTCCGGAGTATACGGAATCCACTGCTTTTCTGCGTCCGCTTTTTTCAAAGGTCTCCCTCTCGATCTGCGGCGCCGCGGAGCTTTCCGGCGGTTTCCGCTGCAGTATTTTGTCCGCTTCTTTTTCGTGCCGGGAAACGGTTCGGTCCTGCCGCCGTGATCCGGGAACGTTTGTCCGTGTTCCGGCCCGGCGGGAATTCGTCCGGGCCGGAATGTCACGGCGCCGGAGCGCCTGCATTCAATTCCAGAAATTCAACCTATAAATAATATAGAAATGTAAAAACGGGAAGGTAACACCATGGCAACTTATTACGTGTATGCGGACGAAGCGGCGCGTCAGGCTGCAATTCAGGCCGGCGAAGCCGCCGAAAACAATTCATTCACCTCCATCCAGACCGCGATCAACCAGTCGGCCGACGGCGATACCATTCAGGTCGGCGCCGGAACATTCGATGAGAAAATTACGGTAGGCAAGGCTGTCACGCTGCAGGGGGCCGCCGATCACGGCACTGTTGTCACCAACGGATTCGGCATCTATTCCGACGGTGTGACCATCAGGGGATTCAACATTCAACCGCAGACGGCTAACTACGGCAGTTCCGCCTGCGGTATCTATATGGCGTATGAGCCGGGGCAGGGACATAACGGCTTCGGCGCTGACGGAGTACTGAGCAATCTGACGGTTGAAGACAACATTTTCGACTGTACGCAGTTCTCCGGCTCCGCCTACGGCGTGAATATGACGCAGGGCGGAAAATCAGCCGATGTGACCATCACCGGCAACCGGTTTGTCGGTGCAACCGCAGAGGGAACCAAAAAAGGACAGGATGCGTTCTTCGGCGGCAACTTTGAAAACTTCGTATTCGACAACAACACGATCGACGGTTTCAAGCATCACGGCGTTTCCTCAAGTGCGTTGACCGGCAACTCCTCCATTTCCGGCAATACGGTGACCAATCTGGACCGCAACGGCATTCAGGTGGCTGGGGCTTGTTCCGGGACGATTACGGTTCGGGATAACATCGTCGACAAGGTCAACCAGTCCGAAGCTTCTTTGGAGTCGCCGGATGACGGCGGCGTCGTCTTGCGCGGTCAGAATGCGAACGGTTCCGCCCCGGTCGACTTCGAGGTTTCCGGAAATACCGTCACCGATTCCAAGGTCGGAGTTTATGTCGAAAATTCGATGACGGGTACTGATGTCGCGATTTCCGGCAATACCATTTCCGGCAATATAACCGCGGTTCAAAACCAAACCGACCAAGTGATCGATGCAGTACAGAATGACTGGGGAACCGACGATCCGTCCAAGCTCGGCGACTTGATGGTGGGACAGGTTGATTTCTCCAATTTCATAACCGGTTACGATGATGACAATCAACCGATCTATTCCGAATTGACCATCGATTATTCCGTGGTCTACGTCGACCCGCAAAAAAGCGGCGTACAGGTGATTGACGGCAAGATGGCGGTGTTCTACATGGATGCCTCAACGGCTATCAGCAATGCGGTGACGGGCACGGTCGTCGTTTCCGAAGCCACTCCGACCACTTCGGTCAGCGTACCGGAGGGGATCACTTTCAAGGTTGGCGACAGCATCTCGATTACGAATGGCAGATATGTTTTCCGTGACGGCCAGTTAACCTTGACCGCCAATGACGGCGGTTCGGTTGTGATCGACAGCCTGCCTGAGGGGGTCGCTTCCATCACGATTGCGGATGGAAGCAAAGGTGCCGTGACCATTGATCCTTCGGTTTCGGACTCGGTGACGGTTCCTTCGGATGTGGCGGTGAAGATCGCGGTGAACTGGCCTGCCGATTTCTTTGGCGCGGATGCGC
>ENA-UOJS01001119-UOJS01001119.1-human-gut-metagenome-genome-assembly--contig:-C74-NODE-1119-length-23931-cov-8.364466_pt1 | contig 23931 bp, 20 predicted proteins | sample MGYA00242355_ERZ723902 | MGnify/ENA metagenome assembly ERZ723902
TATTATTTTATATCAGAAAGAAAATGCTTAGGCAAGCAGTTTCTTTACGATGCCGGAGATAATGCGGCCGTCGGCCTTGCCAGCCATCTGCTTTGAAGCCACGCCCATAACCTTGCCCATGTCCTTCATGCCTGCGGCACCTGTCTGGGCTATAATTTCCTTTACGGCAGCCTCAATCTCTTCCTCTGTCATAGGCTTCGGCAGGTATGCCTCAATGACGCTGACCTGTGCCAGCTCGGCGTCTGCCAGGTCCTGACGGTTCTGCTGCACGAATGTGGCAGCCGACTCTTTGCCCTGCTTGGCAAGCTTGGCAAGAATCTTCATGGCGTCGGCATCCTCGAGAGTGTCGTTGGCTCCGGGAGCAGTCTTTGCCTCAAGAAAAACTTTCTTAATGTTGCGCAAGGTCTCAAGACGCACCTTGTCGCGGGCCTTCATGGCCTCCTTTATATCGTTGCTTATCTGATCGAATAACATTTTAATTATGAATTAAAAATTATGAATTATGAATTGTCAATCATCCAAACTTTATTGTTCCCTGTATCTTGCTGTCCTCGCTCTCGGCCTTCTTTACCTGTCCCATAGACTGGTTGCGTATTTCCTCAAGCTCCTGACGTGTGCGCTTGTATGTAGGCGTCGACTCAACAGAAGATATTACGTCGTCGTTGTCGAGGTCTTCCTGGCGGAAGATGTATATGTGCGGACGGCGCTTGTATTTAGAGCTCTTTCCGTCGGTGCCGTAGTAGTGTTCACGCTTTGCGCGGCGCTCGGCAGCCTTCTCCTCCTCCTCAGCACGGCGTTCGTTCTCCTCCTGAGAGTGCTTCTTGTAGTGCTCGTTCATGCCGTCGACATTCTCTATGCCAAATCCTGTGGCGAGGATGGTAACCTTCACCCTGTTGCCCAGTTCGGGGTCGGTGGCAAGTCCCCACTTTATCTCGAAGTCGTTGCCAAACTTGGCCATAAAGTCGTTCACGTCGTTCATCTCCTCCATCATGAGGCCGTTGTTGCTGTTCTTGTCGCTGCAGAACGATATGCTGAGCAATATCTTCTTTGCGTTGAACACGTCGTTGTCGTTGAGCAGAGGTGAATTGAGCGCGTCCTCAATGGCACGCTTCACGCGGCCCTCGCCTTCGCCGTAGCCTGTACTCATGATGGCCACGCCGCCGTCCTTAAGCACGGTCTTCACGTCGTTGAAGTCGAGGTTTATCAGTCCGTGAACGGTGATAATCTCGGCTATGCTCTTGGCAGCAATGCTCAGGGTGTCGTCGGCCTTTCCGAAGGCATCAAGGATAGACAGTTCCGGATAAATTTCGCGCAGGCGCTCGTTGTTGATTACGAGCAGGGCGTCTACGTGCTTCGACATCTCTTCAACGCCGTCGAGGGCCTGGTCGATCTTGCGTTCGCCCTCAAAGCGGAACGGTATGGTAACGATGCCGACGGTAAGTATGCCCAGATCCTTTGAAACGCTGGCAATGACAGGAGCCGCACCGGTGCCGGTGCCTCCACCCATTCCGGCTGTGATGAATGCCATCTTGGTGCCGTCGTTGAGCATTGCCTTAATGTCCTCAAGGCTCTCCTCGGCTGCCTCGCGCGCCTTTGCAGGCTTGTTGCCGGCTCCGAGTCCTTCCTTGCCGAGCTGCAGGTGCACGGGTACGGGCGAGTCGTTGAGTGCCTGGTTGTCAGTGTTGCACAGAACGAACGACACGTCGTGTATGCCCTCGCGGTACATGTGGTTAACGGCGTTGCCTCCACCGCCGCCTACTCCGATCACTTTTATTATGCTCTTCTCTTTTTCGGGCTCACCGAAATCCACTATTCTATGTGTATCAGCCATATCTCGTCTTTATTTTTTTCGTAGTTATAAGTTTGTAGCAGCGCAGCCATGTCAATATTATTCGTCCTCAGAGACAAGGCTTCTGAACCAGTTCTTGAGCTTTGTAACATGAGGCTTCATGCCCTTCTTTTCCTTGTCGGCATCGTCCTTCGGCTTAACTTCGGGCTCGCTCTCCTTCCTGGCAGCCTCTTCGGCAGCCTTGCGGCGCATCTCCTCAATCTTCAGCTTCTCGGCTTCGGTGAGCACTACGCCCTCGTTGTTGCGCTGCTGTACGTGAGTTCCGCCCTGCATGCCGGCAGCCGGCTTAGGCTTGTCGGCACCGAAGAGGTCGCTGTGCTCGCTGTACTCTTCGCCGGCGCAGTTCATGTCGCCCTTGGCCAGGATGCCCAGCACGGTGTTCATCATGCCGTTGTGGGCGTTGATGTCGTTGTTGTTAGAGTTGATGGTCTGCGTAACAAACTTCGCAATACGTATTTTCTCTATATGCGTGTGGTTTCTGAAGGCCATGTCGATGTTCTTCATGTTAGAGCCTCCACCGGTAAGGATGATACCGCCCAGCAGCCTGTCGGCATACTCGGCAGGAACCTGATACCACACGTTCTCGATAATCTCCTGAAGTCTGCCCTCTACGATCTCGATAAACTTGCGGCTCTCTATGCTGCGGTCGGCATCGATGGGGAACATCAGGGTGTTGTCTATCTCGTTGTTGTCAGTATAAGCATTTCCGTATTTCAGCTTCATCTTCTCGGCGTTCTCATCGTCCATCTGCAGCGAAGCGATATCCTTGGTGATGTTGTTGCCGCCGAGAGGTATGACAGCAAGATGGCGAAGAATATTCTTATAGTAAACAGAAACAGTGGTGGTATCGGCACCAAGGTCAACGAGCACGCATCCTGAACGCTTCTCAGAGTCGGACAGCACGCTGTCGGCCAGCGCCAGCGGCGCCAGATACATCTCGGCAATGGCAATGCCGGCAGTGTCGAAACACTTGTTGAGGTTGCGGTAGAAGGTCTTGCGCCACAATATGTTGAGGAAGTTGCCCTCAAGGCGGCTGCACTGTATGCCCACGGGATCGAGCTGCAGCTGGTTGTCGACCTTATACTCCTGTGTGGCCGCGTCAAGAATTTCCTGTTCAGGATAAGACATGTTACGGTTGGTGTCCATAAGCTCGTTTACCATCTCCTGCGTAACGATGGTGTCGCCCAATAAGTCTTTGCCTATCACGTTCTTCTCGCTTCTGATAGACTGGCCACCTACGCCCACATACACCTGAGCTATCTCAGACTTGAGGGCGGCAGACAGTTTCTTGACGATGTTGGACACACACTGAACGGTCTGATTTATATTGTAGACGACGCCCTTGCGTATAAACGACGAAGAGTCTTCCTTCACAACGGCGAGCACAGAGATGCTGCCGTCAAGATTCTTCTTGCCCGCAATGCCCGTAACCTTTGATGAGCCTAATTCTATTGCTACTATAAAATCCTTTGCTGCCATACGTTATCAATTTGTTGTTTCTGTTTTATTTAAATATCTGCCTTTTTCTTCTTTTTGCATATTATCTGGTTGTCAAACTCCAGATCTATATAAGAATATTTGTTCCATCCGGCCTGACTGAGTCCGTATTTGTAAAACTTCTTCAGACGGTCCATCTTCTTCTGCACAAAACCTTGCACAAGAGCCTTGCGGCGGTTGACATATTTTGTCTGCGGGATGTTGCCCAGATAAACTATATGCTCGCCGACGCGCGGAACAAGCTCAACGCCAAGGTCGGGCAGTATGTTTATCTGCACTATCTGATTCTTCCAGAAGTCATCCTTCATCAGCTCGATGGCCAGATAAGAGAGATAGTTGCGGGCATACCAGCGGCTTATGTTGCCTGTGGCTATTATCAGGTCTGACGTGTACTTTGAGTTGGGCATTATGCCGCCCTGATCGTCAAGATAATAGTCGTCGCCACGCGAGTTTTTCACCCTTACGATAGGCAGACGCTGCGTGATGCTTATAAAGACGTTGCCGTCCTTTGTCTTATAGCACTGTGCAGTGTTGACAAAGGGCGTGTCCTTCAGCTTGTCCTCGATGTCGCGAGGGTTGATGTCGGCAAGTTTCTTCTTAAACGGATAAAGGCGGCTCCGCTCAAGAATGCGCTTCACCTCCTTTGCACTTAGGAATCCGTTTGTACTCTCATCCTCAACATTAATGGTAACCTTAGTACACACGCTATGTGTCTCTGCCGGATGATTGAACGATGTTATCGCCATCACCAGGTAAACCGCAAGAAACACGTCGAGCGTTACGAGAATGGTTCTTTTCAGCTTCCGATGCATTTATTTATACTTGTCTTGAAGTATTTTCTCTATCTGTGGAACATAGTTGTCGAGGTCGCCGGCGCCGAGCACTACGAGCACCTCGAAGTCGTTGTCCTTAACGAACGACAGAACATCCTCCTTGTGTATCATCTTCTTCTCGACGCCTTCCTTCAGGTTGTCGTAGATAAGCTGTGATGTAACGCCGGGGATAGGTTCCTCGCGTGCGGGATAGATGTCGCAGAGCACAACCTCGTCGAGCAGGCTCAGGCTGTCGGCAAAGTCCTTATAGAAGTCGCGTGTGCGGGTGTAGAGATGGGGCTGGAAGATAACGGTTATCTTCTTGTCCTTATACAGCTCGCGTATGCTCTTTGCGCTCTGATAGATCTCCTTAGGATGATGGGCATAGTCGCTCAGGAAGACAATCTTGTCGTTCTTTATCTTGAAGTCGAAGCGGCGGTCAACTCCGCGGTATGTCTTCATGCCGTATTTCAGTTCTTCGGGCGTACAGCCGTTAAGCTGTGCCATGGCCATTGCAGCCACGCTGTTCTCGATGTTGATGGGCACGGGCTGACCGAGCTGTATGCCGCACACGTTCTCAACGGGAGAAATGAAGTCGAACGATATGTTGCCGTTCTCAATCACGATGTTCTCGGCGTGGAAGTCGCCGCTGTCGCGGCTGTATTCGTACACCCTGACACCGGGCTGCACTCTTGCCTTCATCTCAAGGTCCTTATGTATGATGAGTGCTCCGCCGGGCTGAATCAGTGAAGAATAATGTGCGAAACTTTCGAGATAGGCTTCCTTGGTGCCATAGATGTCAAGATGGTCGGGGTCGGTTGACGTTATGACGCTCATCCACGGGCGCAGCCAGTGGAAACTGCGGTCGAACTCGTCTGCCTCGATAACCACGAAGTCGCTCTCCTTGCTCAGGATATAGTTGGAGCTGTAGTTCTTAGATATTCCGCCGAGGAAGGCGTTGCAGTCGATGTGGCTCTGGTGCATGATGTGGGCGCACATTGTCGACGTTGTGGTCTTGCCGTGTGTTCCTGCCACGCAAAGTCCCTTGTGCGAGCGTGTGAGCATGCCAAGCACCTGAGCGCGCTTCTCAACGTCGAATCCGTTCTCACGGAAATACACCAGTTCCTTGTGGTCGGCCGGTATTGCCGGCGTATATATCACGAGTGCAGACTTCTGGTTTCTGCATGCATGCGGTATTTCGTCTATGTTTTCTTCATAATGAATCAACATGCCTTCCTTCTCGAGCTGTGTTGTCAATGCTGAAGGAGTTTTGTCGTATCCGGCCACGACCACGCCTCTGTGCAGGAAGAAACGTGCTATGGCGCTCATGCCTATGCCGCCTGCTCCTACAAAATATACAGCTTTAATATCTTTCAGTTCCATTATCTTTATTATTCGCTACTGAAACGGACCTTCGCCCGCCCGGACATCTTTATGTCCTCTGTCTTATATATGTTGCAATTATTTTTTACTTACTATATAGTTTTTTGTCTGTGATGTCTGTCTCTTGCCTGCGCATCAGCGACCGCGGCGCGCGAGCTTAACCACTTCGTCAGCTATTATGTCGGCTGAATCAGGAAGAGCGAGCTTAAGTATGTTCTCGCTCAGATCTTTCAGTTTGGCATCGTCCTGAACCGTCTGCAACGCCAACTTAACCACTTCTGCGGGAGCGTCGGCGTCTTTCACGTACAGGGCGGCGTTCTTGTTTACCAGGGCCATGGCGTTCTTTGTCTGATGGTCTTCGGCAACGTTAGGCGAAGGAACAAGGATAACCGGCTTGCCTATGAGGCAGAACTCTGATATGCTGCTTGCGCCGGCACGGCTGATAACCAGGTCGGCTGCCTTGTATGCGGCACCCATGTCAGAGATGAAGTCGGTAACGCACAATGTCGGGAATGTGCCGCGCTTCTTCAGCTCTTCCATTATCGACGCGTTATAGTATTTTCCTGTCTGCCATATAAACTGCACGCCTGACTCCTTTATCATGTCGAGATTCTGGAGAACGCTCTCGTTCACTGTCCTTGCGCCGAGACTTCCGCCCACAATGAGTATTGTCTTCTTGTCTTCAGACAGTCCGAAGCTCTTCAGCGCCTCGGCTTTTGTTATCTTTGTGTCGAGCAGGGCCTGACGCACAGGGTTGCCTGTCTTTACTATCTTGTCAGCGGGGAAGAATCTTTCCATGCCGTCGTAGGCAACGCAGATGCGGTCTACCTTCTTCGACAATATCTTGTTGGTTACGCCCGCATAAGAGTTTTGCTCCTGTATGAGGCAAGGTATGCCCATCTTTGTACATTCGTTGAGCATAGGACCGCTGGCATATCCGCCAACTCCGACAGCAGCCATCGGCTTGAACTTGCGTATTATCTTCTTAGCCATCTGCTGGCTCTTCCATATTCTGTAAAGAACTACCACGTTCTTGAGCATGTTCTTTCTGTTGAAGCCGCTTATCGGAAGTCCTACTATCTCGTAGCCTGCCGCCGGCACGCGCTGCATTTCCATGCGTCCTAACGCTCCGACAAACAGTATTTTTGCATCGGGATGTTTTGCTCTGATTGCATTGGCTATTGAAACTGCCGGGAAGATGTGGCCTCCGGTGCCACCTCCGCTTATAATTATTCTAAGTTCATCGTCCATATGTCCTTACACCTTATTATTTCGCAAAAGTAATCAAAATTTTTCTTTTCAGATAATTTTAAATAATATTTTTCTGGCTTGTGAGAAAAATATGCATACACCCCGCACGGCGGTTATACTGACATACCGGCACACAATTGGCAGTAATAAAATTATCTGACAAAAAATGTGTTACGGAATTGTTGTCACACCGTCGCAGAGGCCATTTCTGAGCATATATTATCGCGTTAGTCAGAATGCTACCTGCCGAGCCACGACTCAGGATTGAGCTTTGCCGTACCGCGGCGCAACTGGAACTGCAATATGTTGTCGTCGCCCACAACGCCGAGAGCCTGACGGGCACTGACGTGCTGACCGCGGTGGACGCTTACTGAGCGCAGGTTGCAGTAGACTGAAATATAACTGCCGTGGCGCACCATGACAACCATCGTTCCGCCGAAGCCGAACACGGCACTGACTTCTCCGTCGAATATAGAGCGCGCCGACGCTCCGGGACTTCCGAGGATATTTATTCCCTTGTTGTCGAGCTTAACGTTCTTAAGTCCTTCAACATTATATTGTCCGAAATGACTCACAATGCGGTAAGAGCCCGTGATAGGCATCGGCAGGCGGCCGCGGTTGCGCTCAAAACTGCCGCTGAGCTTGCGGTCCTGCGAATCGAAGGCGACAGCCTCCTTGGCCTCCTTCTTGGCACGAGCCACCTCGTTCTCATGCCTCATCTCCTCCACCTTGGCCTTGCGTTCTGCTGCAACGCGGTCGGCCTCAGCCTCACGTGCGGCCTGTTCTGCCCTGGCTTTCTCCTCGGCGCTCTTGCGCTCGGCTGCTCTTGCTTCGGCTTTCAGGCGCTCCTCGCGTGCCTTAGCTTCAGCCACACGGCGTGCATTCTCGCGCGCAGCAGCCTCGGCGGCAGCCTTCTTGCGTGCCAGTTCCTCTGCCCTGCGCTTTGCGGCGGCTGCAGCGGCAGCGGCTTTTCTGCGGGCTTCAGCCTCAGCCCTTGCCTTGGCTTTAGCCACTTCTTCGGCTATGAGCTTGTCGATCTGCGCATTGAGGGCTGCGTCCTTCTTGCGCTGGTCGGCAATGATGGTCTGTATCGTCTTCTGCTGCTTCTGCAGTGTGTTCACCACCTGCTGCTGCTCGGCCTGCTTGCCTTGCAGCGCAGCCTGTTCCTGCTGTCCCTTATAGAGCAGGTTGTTCTTCTGTCCCCTGACCTTCTTCAGCTCGTTGTTCTTTGCCTCTATCTGGTTTTGCTTGGCTTTCACCATCTCGCCCTGGGCACGCTGATAGGCGGCATACTCGCGGACGAACCTCAGACGGCGGTACATCTGGGCAAAGTTCTTGGCGCTGAAGATGAACATCAGCTTGTCCTGTATGGTGCGGTTGCTGGCCATGTACCGCATCGACTTTATGTATTTGGCCTTGCGGTCCTGCAGCTGCTGCTCGAGCGTAGAGAGCTGATTCTTGAGCAGCTGTATGTTTCCGTCGATGTGGGTAATGTCTTTCTGTATTCCGTCGATAGACTTCTGCCGCTGGTCGATTTCGCTGTTTATCATCATCAGGTTGTTGAGCCGCTTCTTTACGTCGGCCTTATTGGCACGCAAGAGGCGCTCCTGCTCCTTTATCTTGCGCTGAACGCTCGCGCGCTGGTTGCGGAGTCCCCTGATAGAGGCGTTCGAATAGTTGGCAGTCTTGGCCGACTTCTTCGTGCTGCGCTTCTTCACCACGCGCTTCGTCGTGGTCTTTTTCTTGGCTGTCTGCTTTTTCTGAGCCAGCGAAGGTGCCACCAACGACAATGCCAGCAGAAATATTAGTATTCTTCTCATTTATAACTTTAAGATTCTGTTAATTACGTCCTGCGGATCCACCTTTTTATATTTATCCGACACAGAGGTGCGCGTCTCCCAGTCGGCCGACGTGTCAAGTCCGCTCATTGATATGTTCACGGCCACGCCGTTGGCTCTCTTCACCGCGCTGCTCTTCATCATCAGGGTGATGTCCGTAGGGAATTTCTTCGTACCGAGCGGCTTGAATGTTCCATAGGTGCATTTCACTGACGTACTGCCTGTCGACGGGCTGCTGTATGTTACGTCCACAGCCTTGATCTGTCCGCTCGTCTTGTCGGCCTGCCACACATAGCTCATGCTGCCGCGCTTCAGCGTAACGAGCGTGTTGGCCACGGCATCATTGAACGTAACGCCGAAATTCTTGAGAGCCGAGTCGGTTATCTTCTGCTGTCCGGGCACGAAGAGCTGATTCCACAGTAGTGCCTGCAGGGCGTAGAAGTCGAGCCCGTTGCGCTGCAGGAAGTCTACATCGCTGTATGAAGCCTTGATATATTCCTTGTTGATGCGGTCTACCACGAGCACGTAATCCTTTGTAAACTCAATGCGTCCGGCCTCCATCAGTCCGAGCGGAGTGAGCTGTATGCGTATCACGTCGTCCTTCTTCATCTTCAGCGAGCCCGACACCGACAGATCTTTTGAGCCGGTGTTGATGCTGAACTTTATCTTAGCCGAGATGGCCTGGGCATACACTTCATTGTCGTAGACCTTGCGCAGGAAGTCTGTCTTGCGGGCCAATATGCTTTCAACATCGTTATTGCCTGACGACGAAGACGAGCCGCCGGACATGGCGGCCTTCTTTGTGCCGCACGAAACTACGGCGAGGCACACAACCAAAAAGACGAGGCTGCGTAACAGCCTGCTGCTATTTCTCAACATATTTCTTCAGTTTTATTTTTCTTATAAGCACCTTATTTTCTTCATCACTGTTCTCAAGCGCCTCGCGCCAGTATTCGAGGGCCTTGCCGGCGTCGCCGTTCATGTAGTAGATGTCGCCTGCATGCTCGAGAAGCACCGCACTGTTTGTGGTGTCGTTCTTGATGGCCATGTCGATATACGGCTGCGCGTCTTTATATTTTTTCTGCTTGAACAGTATCCATGCATAGGTGTCAAGGTATGTGCAGTTGTCAGGTTCGGCCTGCACCGTGCGATAGCTCATCTGCTCGGCCTTGTCGAGATTCTTGCCCGTTTCCGACAGATAGTAGGCATAGTTGTTCAGACAGCCGAAGTTGTCGTCCTTCCACTGCAGGCAACTGTCATAAGCGGCATAGGCTTCCTGCTCCTGCCCCTTGCTGTAAAGGATGTCGCCCATGATGGCATAAAAGTCTGACACGATGTCGGGGTTGCTCTCGTCGTCAATCTGGCCGACGCCCTTTCTGAACACTTCGAGGGCGTTGTCGTCATCGTCTTTCTGCACATAGGCAAGTCCGAGGAAATAATAGAAGGCCATCTCATCGGGATTATAGTCGAGCGCCTGGCGCGACAGTTCTATAACCTTGTCGAAGTCTTTCTCGTTCCACACTGTCTGTATCAGCTGCAGACGGGCAGCCGCGTTGTCGGGCGAGATGGTCAGCACGGTCTCCAGCACCTTGGTGATAGAGTCCTGGGGCATCTTCTTCAGCGTCATGTATGCTGCATACAGCTCGGCCATGTCGGATGTCTCCTGCGGCTGTTTCAGTATTCTCTTAAAGAGGTTGAGCACCTGTGTGCTGTCGCCTCCGTTCTTCTCGTTGTCTGCCACCACCTGCCTCATCAGTATCATCTTTGTGCTGACGGGCGTCTTGGGATTCACGAGCATTGTCTCCTGTATCGAGTCGGCCTGCGCCGTGCTGCCCGTAGTTCTGTAGTAGTCTATCATCGACATGCGTGCCATGGGGTTCTCGGGGTCTTGCTTCAGCACGTCCATATACTGGCTGTATGCCTCGTCGGGCTTGCCGTTCTGCAGAAGCCAGTTGCCCATCATCACCCTGTAGTTCATGTCGTTGGGATATTTCTCCGACATCGACTTCAGCTCATTGAACTCTTCCTCCTTCTTGCCCTGCAGCGAGTACACCTGCATCTTCGACAGGGCTGTCTGCTCACTGCTGCCTTCAAGGGCTTCGATGCGTTCAATGGTCTTTATCACATTGTCGTAGTCTTTCTTTCTGAGATACAGCTGGTTAAGGATGTCGAGCACGTCTGAGCGCTCCGGACTGTTGTGTGCCAGCTTCTCGTATGCCTTTATGGCCTCGTCGAGGTTGCCTATACGTATGTAGCCAGTGCCGAGACGCTCAAGATAGGTGTTGTTCTCGGGGTCGAGCTCGGCAGCCTTCTTAACGTCTTCAAGTGCGGCGGTGTCGCCATAAAGCACTCCGCTGTAAGACGACATCATAAAGTAGGCCTCTGCTGCGTTGGGGTTTATGTCGAGACAGTGGCTCAGCAGGTCGTAAGCCGCGTCGTAGTTGCCGGCCACCTGCTGCTTGACAGCCTCAAAATAGAATATCTTGAAGCGCATGCTGTCGTTATGGCTTATGGGCGGAACCACGATGCCGCGCGACGCCGTGCCGCCTGCGCCTGTCTTTGTTGCCGTGCCGTGGCTGCAGCCTGTGATGACAGCCGCCGCCGAAAGCAGCACAAGGATGTATGATGTTAGTCTGTTCATCTGAATTGTTGAAATGCGAACCTTGCTGTTATTTCACTCCGGTGTGGCCGTAGCCGCCTGCGCCGCGCTCTGTCTCGTCGAGCACGCTAACCTCGACAAACTCTGCCGTCTCATGGCGCGCAATGACCATCTGGGCTATGCGTTCGCCGTCGTTGATCACGAAGTCGGTGTCTGAAAAGTTTATCAGCAGCACCATCACCTCGCCCCTGTAGTCGGCGTCTATCGTTCCCGGCGTGTTAAGCACCGTTATGCCGTGCTTCAAGGCCAGTCCGCTGCGCGGGCGCACCTGTGCCTCGTAGCCTTCGGGCAGGGCTATGTAGAGGCCCGTGGGTATCAGCCTGCGCTCCATGGGGCGCAGCGTTATCGGGGCGTCGATGTTTGCCCTGAGATCCATACCTGCACTCTGTGCCGTGGCGTATGCCGGAAGCGGCTGGTGCCCTTTGTTGATTACTTTTACGGGTATCATAGTCTTATTCTGCTTTTTAGGTTTTAACGGCGCATGCCTCGGCCTGACGCCACATGCCGACATCAGCCAGCCCACAGCTGGCATGCTGCCGGTTACGTTATTTTAATTTGTGTGCAAAAATAGCTATTTATATTTACATAATTGTATTTTTAGCGCTAAAAAGAAAGAATTTAGCCATTTTTAGATTACTTTTGCGCAGCTAACCGCCGTATTGTGCATACGGCCTTATTTTGCAGAAAGATGATGAACTGGAAACAACTTATATCGAACAAAAGACTCGGACAGGAGTCGCGCCACGCCATAAGGCACGACGACCGCTCTGAGTTTAAGCGCGACTACGACCGGCTGATATTCTCTGCGCCGTTCCGCCGCATGCAGAACAAGACTCAGGTGTTCCCGCTGCCGGGCAGCATTTTCGTACATAACCGCCTCACTCACAGCCTGGAGGTGGCAAGCGTGGGCATGTCGCTCGGCAACGACGTGGCCCACTGCGTTATGAAAACAAGGCCCGAACTGGCCGACACGCTGTTCACACAGATTGGCACCATAGTAAGCACGGCATGTCTGGCGCACGACATGGGCAACCCTCCGTTCGGACACTCCGGCGAGAAGGCCATTCAGACGTTCTTCACCGAGGGCAAGGGGGCTTATCTCAAAGACAGGCTGAGCCCCGAACTGTGGAACGACATCACTCACTTTGAGGGTAACGCCAACGCGTTCCGCCTGCTTGCTCACCGCTTCAAAGGGCGCCGCGACGGCGGATTCGTGATGACTTACACCACGCTTGCGTCTATCGTGAAATATCCTTTTGCGTCAGCTCTGGCGGAAAAGGGGCACGGTAAATTCGGATTTTTCAGCACCGAAGCCGACATATTCTGCCGCATTGCCGACGACCTCGGCATCATACGCAAGTCGGCCGACGGCTGTCCTGCCGAGTATGCGCGCCATCCGCTGGTGTATCTTGTAGAGGCTGCCGACGACATCTGCTACGAGATTATGGACATTGAGGATGCCCACAAGCTGAAGATTGTAACGTATGAGGAGACAAAGCGGCTTTTCTTGGATTTCTTCGATGAAATGGGACAAAATCATATCATGCAGAGGATTCACGACGAGGAGATAACCGACGACAACGAGAAGGTGATATACATGAGGGCCTGCGTTATCAACGCGCTCGAAAGGGCATGCGTTGACGCGTTCATGAGGCACGAGGACGAGATCATGAGGGGCGAGTTCAGCGGCAGTCTTATCGACAGCATCGACGACAGACTGGTTAAGGCTTACCGCAACTGCACAGAACTTTCGAAAAAGCGAATCTACAAGAGCAAGCCTGTGCTTGACGTCGAACTGAGCGGTTTTAAGATTATGGACAGCCTGATGGAGGTCATGACCGAGGCGGCAGTCAATCCGCAGCGGTTCTACTCGCGCCAGCTTATCAGCCGCGTGAGCAGCCAGTATGACATCAGCGCGCCCGACCTCGAAACGCGCATCATGGCTGTTATCGACTATATCAGCGGCATGACCGACGTGTATGCGCTCGACATTTATCAGAAAATCAACGGAATAAGTCTGCCGATTGTCTGATTTTCCCGGGAAAAACAAGAAAGTAAAAAAATAAAGACACACATCCTTATTACACTCATCCACAGGAAATTCCACGCACAGACGCCTCACCCACTTAACAGGCTTATCTTCAACGCATTACAAAAGGCCCCTCTTGAGGTGTAAAAGGAAACCTTTCAGCGCGTAAAAAATAAGCTTTCGCACGCTGAAAGGATAGCTTCCACAAAATGACAACAATCCTGCTGCAGCATCAGCACATGCGCAGCGGACAAAAGAATATCTTTATAAAAAGAGGAACAAGGCACCCCTCCGTCAATATTCCACACCCACTATCTCTATGTGCTCGATGTTTCTCATATTCAGCGGTTTACCGCCCTTCTCCGTGTATATGCTGCCAAGAACCGTATCTATCGCCTTAAGGTCATCGATATACAGCTTGTCCGACAGCGATGAGTACCTGAGCGTCTCCGTACATTCGGTCATCTCTGTGACATTGCCCATGAATTTTACCATCACGACTTTTCCGCTTTCATCGGTGTACTCGTCCCTAATGGACGCCATCTTGTCTATAAGCACACTCGTAATGCCTCCGTTCCTCGTCACGACACCTGCGGCAGGCCTGATCTGTCCCCACAGCTTCCTTTCCTTTACCTTACGCGTGGACAGGAAAGTGTTTTGGGGTTCGGATGTCATGTCTATGAACTTATCCGCCAGCGCGGCAGCATTCACATCTGAAGTCTTTTCTTTCTTCGTCACCTTACGCTTTACACTATAATTCCCCTTTACCTCCTTTACGGTATACTCAACTTCCCTCTCCTCACGGTAAACCTCTACTCCCTCATGCTCCTGCACAGATATCTCACGGGTGATTATTTTCAACGCCGAGTGTTCCTTGCCAAGAGGTGTCCTCGTGGCAAGAAAACTTTTACCCAACGGACTGCCCGTCACGCTGTCGCCTGACACGATGATTTGCGAACACAGCGGCGCAGACACAAACATAAGCAACAAAACTAAAACGACTTTATCTGCACTCTCGCGTATATTTCTACAAGAGAACGCATATTGTGACATTGAAAACATAAACACCTAATTTTTAAATTTATAAATGCTCTTACATCTATGCCTCTGTCCAAAAGGGCAGATTTACATATTCAAAATCCCATGACATTGTTTTTAACTTGTTATACAACAACATAACTACTCCTCACATTTCCATAGTTTAGAACTTGCATATCCTACCGTCACTCCTGCCTTTAAAGACTCTTTGTCGCGTTCCGAAAGTCCGGAATTTGAGATCAGATCAATTACATCCTTACAATACTGTTCCCATTCTTCATCTGTCTCAACAAGTTCCATCCCCTCAAAATACAAAGATATGACATTTAAAATCTCTTCAAGTTCCGGATATTTTACTTCTGCCACATTAATAAGTTCCTTGTAATTCTCACATTTTACTGATTCCTCACCTATAAAAGAACAGAATTGTATTGTCTCGTCACTAATAGAGACATCACTATAACAACTTACCGGAATTGTACTGATAATCTCTTCATTCAACTTCAAGACACACGCCTCGTCAGAAACACTTTTCCAATAATTAACACTATTATTTTTTTCAAGCGTGTTATATATGATAAGATTATGATAAAATCCCAAACTGTCATTTGCCGTCGCCAATAATGGATTTTGTACCAATACAAGATTATTCAAAGCGTCTTCTCTAGGTTGTACACATGAAGTAGCAAGAGTATCCCCCAACATCGCTACTCTCCTTGGAGCATTCCCAATAATTTCATTCAAAACATAAACACCTGTTATAAAACCTTGTTTTTTAGCAGAACTGAACGAAGAGCCTTGAGCCGACTGCCATATATTATCGCCTGTAAAAACACCTTTTACCGCTCCAACTACATCTGCTACAAAGACATTAAGCACGCTCTTAAAAAGTCTACCAAGAAAACCTCTGGTCTCTTGCTGGGACAATTCCAAATTCAGCACAAGAATATCATTATTCAATCTGGCATAACTTTCCTCAACACAAACTTCACTATCATCTGCATTTTCCTCATAAATATCAACAGATGCAGTACTGCAAGAAATCAGTGCCATAATCGTCATGACACTTGAAAATACGAATAACTTTTTTTTCATAATATAAATTATTTAAGGGTTTATAATATTCCGTTTAAACAACAAGACACATAAATTCACACATATATTTTAAAATGCGTCCATGGTATACCAATAATTTTATGAAATCCGATTGCTAATATACAAAAAATTACTAAATGCTACAAACAAAAATCAACAGAACAGACAAAAAGAAATAGATTTTAACAAATAGACAAAGACAGTACGACAATGCAAAGAATACAAACATCCAACATATAAGCAATAAGGGATATGCATCATACGGTTTAACAAAAAGACATACTTTTTGTTTGTATTACGATAATCACCCTCAAAGAAAAAATAAAATAAAGAAAAATCCGAAACAAAACCATAAAACCACATAAGTGGCTGCCTAACGACCAAATACCAACATAGGCTCATCGGCTTGAAATGTCATGAAGAAATTGTTTTTCACAAGCCGTAAAGTCACTTGCCTTATCAGTGAAAATCTTCTCACTTCTCTTTATAAATAATGTTGTTAGTGCCCGAAGTTATATTGAGTGCATCAGGATTTTCCCTTACGAACGAGTCGATATGCCATATGCGCTTCACCTTCAGAATTTCGTCGACCGCAATAAGTACGCCAGTCTTCTCGACATCACCGAAGCCATAGTTGATGGCCGTACCAAACAACTTCATCGTAGGGTTCAGTCCCATGTATGCATTCACCTGCGGCGGGATGTTATATACAATCTTGCGCAGCTCCCGGTTAAGTATACTGCAGTCGTCCTTGAATGATTTCTCTCAGAAAAATTGCCCTGTTACTTCTCGTCAGTCTCTATTTTCAGCGGTTTCATCAGAATAATGAGGCCGTCAGGGGCATTGAAATGCTTTTTGAGAAAATAAAGAATCACGTCGCTCTCCTCGTACACATACGATGGCTACATAGTCATCTTGCAAAAAGCATGCTTTCATCTTGCAAAAGGCATGCTTTTACAAGACAAAAGGCCACGTTTTGCAAGCCAAAAGACGGTCTTTTGCAACGCACTGAATATCAAGTTGTTACATAGCATAATAAAGACAGAGAAAAAGCTGCACTACATACGGCAGACAGCCGACGAAAAATTAGACAAATGTTAAGTTAATATAAATATCTGTATGCGTTGCCTCTCCATGTAGCCAAGCGGCTAAAGACTTATCTGCGCGCTCAATATTATCTCGCGAGGGCGCAGGTTGTAGTATGTGGTCGACGACGACGCACTGCCGTAATACGTAACGGCATAGTTGCGCCTGTTAAAGATGTTGCGCAGCTCGGCTTGCAGCCTTACCTTCTTCAGGCGCCACACAACGCCTGCATCGGCAAGCAGTGTGTTGACGGTCTGTGCCGACTGCAGTTCGTTGCGGTAGTGAACGGCCGATAAGGTTATGTCTACGCTGCCTATAGTCTGCGTGTAAGAAAAGTTCTGGCGCCAGCAGAACAGCATATTTTGTACGGTTTCATCGGTATTCATTCCGTTCACGGTGAATTGTCCCGCGTAATAAAATGTGCCGAAAGACGGCGAGAAAGTTACTTCGGGCGACATGGTAAAGGTGTGTGCCCTGTAGCCAGTTATGGTCGACATCGACAGCTGTCCGCCTTCCGAATAGGTATACTGCAGGGCAAGGAGCGTCTTTAGGTGCAGACTGAAAAAGCCCTTTGACACCTGCGCTTTTACGAAGGCCGACTGCCGGCTGTTGTCTCTTTCGGCAACATAATATCTGTATCGGCCGTCGGCTATGGTCATGTCGGTCATCAGGTTGCTGCGTGTATGGCTATAACTAGTCGTAAACGACCAGAAGAGTTCTTTCACGGGGCGTTTGTAGTCGTAAGTTATGTATGCGCTCAAGGTGCGGTCTACGGGCACAACGCCGCACATTGCGTAAGTTGTGCGGTAGTCAAAGGCGTATTCATCGAGCGCGAAACTGTTCCATTCTCCCGGTTTCATCGCATATCCGCCCCACGCTGTCAGTTCGCTGCGCATGCCGGTCTTGAGGTTGAGATAGAGCGACGGCGACGCATAAAGCAGGTTTCTGTTCTGCTCCGTAAGCCGCTGCCATCTTACGGGCACGCTTAAATTGAGTCGCATGCTGCCGCGTCTGTATTCGACTCCGGGCGTTGCGTAAACTTCCACTGAGGTGTTGCGTCCGCGCAGGTTGAGGTGTTCTATGGCGAAACCCACCTTATATTTCTGCGTGAAATATCTGCCGGGCAAAACCGTTTCAGCGCTGTTGTCGGTATGCCAAAGCAGATTTTTCAGTTCTTCCGTAGTGCCGTCAACGTTCAACGAGAACGGAGCGTAATGAAAATCTGCCGTCGAGCGCACCGTAAGAGTGTTGTCACCGAGCGTAAAAAGGCGCGAAAAATTGTTCAAAAGGCGCATTTCGGGCGTTTTCACCGTCTGCGCTATGACGCCTTGTGCTGTCCCTTCAATGTGCGAAACGCCCTCACGCCTTGTGGCTTCTGCCAGGAAATACTCGTTGCCGTAGACTTTTTCGTTGTTCAGCGTACTTGTAAAATCCACGTAGGCATTATCGCGTTTTATGCAAGAATAGTCGGTTTCATCGGTAGTTTCAACGATGGAACCGCCTAAATAGTATGACGATGTGTTTGAGGTTGTCTGTTCCTCGTTGCTGTGTGCGTATCCCGCCGTGATGCGCCGGTCGCTTCCCTTGGCCGTCTTTGCCGTGTGCTTCACGTTCAGGCTATATGAACGGTTGAAGCGCAGGCGGTCGTCGTCGATGGGTGCGGCAAGCTCCGGCTGAGCCAACCACTGCGGAACATCTGCCCCTGAGCCATATCCCGTGGTGCCGCCAACGGCAAGCACGTCGTTGCTGCGGCTGAGGTCGCGGCCCGAGCGGTCGTATTCGGCATCATACAGGCTCTGCCGTTTCCGTCCAATCTGCAGCACATCGGCCCCGCCCATAGGTTCAGTGCCCTTCAGCGGAAATGCCACGTCTGCGGCAGGCCGTAGCGTTGCCATCCATTTGTCGCGTGCTCCGGGCTTGAGCTTTATGTTCATTGCCACGTCGTCGGTGAACACTTTGTCGCGCAGAGCCTTCACGGGCTGGTCGTGCTGTATCACCTCCGCGCGGTCAACATCTTCGGGCTTCAGCGTCTCGTTCAGTCTGTCGTAGCGTCCGCCCGTCAGGTCTAAGTCTTCAACGGTGAAACGGCTGATGTCCTTTCCGTTGAAACTTATCTTGCCGTTTTTATCGACATCCACTCCGGGAAGTTTCTTCAGCACGTCCTTCAGCGAGTTGTCGCGCTTGTCGGCAAACTTCGACAGGTCGTAGCTTATGGTGTCTCTCAGTCCGGCTATGCGTCCGCTCTTCACCTGAACTTCTCTAAGTTCAAACGCTTCGGGCGCCATCTGTATGCTTACATGCTGCCCCGGACTCACCCTTACCGTGTGTTTGCGGTAACCGAGAAAGTTCACCGAAAGGCTGTCGCCGGCTTTTACGGCAATGGAGAACGCTCCCTTGTCGTCTGCATTGGTAAATGCCACCGGCTTTCCGCCACGCATCAGCGTTACCGCAGCCATGGGCAGAGGCTCTTGTGTGGCTGAATCGGCAACAACACCTGTAACCTGCTGCTGTGCCGAAACATACAAGCCGAACGGCAGCAACAGCAATGTAATAAACATTCTGATTATCCCTTTCATAGCAAACAGCTTTACAACGGCTGACAGCAGACGCCCTTTGAATACCTGACTATCGCTCTATCGGATTATACGGAACACCCTTTGGCGGAGCAACTGAATTGCCGCTACGGTCTTGCATCTTTACCGTCACCTTGCCGCCGGCAGTCATATATCCTACAGGATCAGAATAATAACGTCGATAAAGGCCATCCAAATCTTTACGATTTACCTTCTCATAGCCTTCACCTTTATAGTATATGGGGCGCGGCTCATCGGCAGTCTTTATCCCTATCGCATCAAACACATAATGACGTTGGCTGTCGTAAGCGCGCAATATGAGTCCGGGCAGTCCGCAGAGCTTCCACGGCCCAACGTAGAGAGGTATGTCCTCGGCATACCATGCGCTCCACAGGCGGCCCTTATAGCTGGCTGTGGCAAGCCGGCAAGGATAGCCAAGAATGGTGGCGGAGCTGTCTGGACAAAGCCGCCACTGCGGTTTTTCCACGCTTTCAACGCAGACAAAGCGGTCAAGACCGAGTTTTTCGGTGAACGACGAGCGCCCTGTTTCGGGATAATTGGTATACAACCGCCACGGTATGCGGCCGAGAACGCTGTATTGCGTGGCGCCACGGCTTAGAAGTTCGGCATTAATCGAGTCGCTTCTGAAGGCGTCGTAGCTGTAGAAAGCCGTAACCTTGCGTCCCGTTTCGAGCAGCATCGTTTCGTGAGCCGCCTTCATCGGCACTTGCAGCGTGTCCTCAACATAAGCCATGTCATAAGTTATAACGTAGCGCAGAGTGTCACACGGCTTTCCGGGCTGAAGGTCTTCAGGCGTAAACACATTGATGTTAGTCTGTGCGCTGCCCAACATTGCGCTGACAGCGAGAAGAGATATGGATATAATTCGTCTCATGGTAACAAAAGTTTTGGTTAATGCCGCAAAATTAACGAAGGCAGACCGATGAAAAGGCACATTTCTATTACTTGCGTATTACCGGGAATATTACTAAAATATTATCGCAGCCACGCAGTTCACCTTTATTTACTATATTTGCATACACATTGCCACGCCATGACACGGACGGCAATATGGCGCAAGGCTCGAAGGCAAATCCGTAAACAAAACATAACCGCAAGATGAACCGAAGGATAAAACATGTCTGGACTATAAGCATCGTGGCGATGACTGCAATATTCGCCATGCAGGCTTACTGGATCTACAACCAATACGAATACAGCAGCACGGTTAAGGCCGAAGAGCTGAAGCAGGCTTGCACCAAGGCGCTTGAAGAAGAAAAGGACATAAGGCTTGACAAACAAGAGGACGGCAAAGACGACAGCAGCTACGTAAGAATGCAGATTGTGCTGAAGATCGACCAGAGCACAAAGAAGACGAAAGAAAAAGACAGACAGGTGAAATCTACGATAAGATACACCCTGCCCGACACAAAAAAGCAGCTGAAGGTGAGGAACATTGACATGACCGAAGGTGTGGAACTTACATCGAGATACATGGCCTCTCAGGAAAAGCGGTTCGACCGCAACATATTCGACTCGCTGCTGTATGCTGCCGAAGGCATAAAAACAGACAGCTTCAGGTTTGTCAAGACAAACCGGTGCATGATAAAGCCGGCATTCAGCGTGAGCGGCGGACTAAGCAAGACGCTGCACGTGAGATATTCGACCAATCCGCTTGAAATGGAGGCCGTTGAAATGACCGTCCACGTACCGGCATCGCATATACTCATGCTGATGAGCCGGCAGCTTGCCGCAAGCATCGTATTGCTCGTCATACTGGGCTTCTGCATGATGTATCAGATCAAGACGATAATGATTCAGCGCCGCATAAACGCCATAAGGCACGAGTTTATGAAGAACATGATCTACGAGATGAAGCAGCCGCCCGCCAAGGCTGCCGACGACGCCACGGCTATAAAAATAGGCTCAACGCTGTTTTTCTACGAACTCAACGAGCTTCGACACGGCAACGAGAAGGTGATTATCACCAGCCGGCAGGCAGAACTGCTGCGCATTCTTGCCGACAGCCCGAACAAGGTCGTGGGGCGCGAAGTGCTGCTGAAAGAAGTGTGGGGCGACGACTCCTACTCTAACTCCATGGCGCTCAACGTGCAGATAACATATCTGCGCAGGGCTCTGAAGAGCGACGCCGCACTAAGTATAGAGGCAATTATAAGAAAGGGATATGTGCTGAAGACCATGCAAAGCCAATAATAAGACAAAGACGTAAGTCATTATTACAAGAACGAGCAGGCCCGAAAGAAAGAGCTATACGCCCAACAGCCTAAAACACAAAACAGCCAACAGGCACAGCGATGCATGCAGACTAAATAAAACAAGACATAAAAAAATTCCGCCGTCAGACTGCCTAAACACGGCTAAAGTCTCACGACAGGAATTTTAATGTGTATGTATAATATCAGATTTTATCTCTCCTTATATATTATCTTGTTGGCTCCCGAAGTAATGTTCAGAGCCTCAGGATGCTCCTTTATGAACGAGTCGATATGGCGTATGCGCTTCTCCTCGAGTATCTCGTCGACGGCAATAAGTATGCCCGTCTCCTCAACATCGCCGAAACCATAGTTGATGGCTGTGCCAAACATCTTCATCGTAGGACTCAGACCCATGTATGCGTTCACCAGCGGCGGGATGTTATAGCCCATCTTGCGCACCTCGCGGTTGAGTATGCGGTAGTCGTCCTTGAACGATTCCTCACAGAACAGCTGCTCCAGTTCCTTCTCGTCGGTCTCTATTTTCAGCGGTTTCATCGGTATGATGAGATTGTCAGGGTCGTTGAAATGCTTCTTAAGGAAGTACAAGATCATGTCGCGTCCCTTGCGCACGTATGATGGATACATGGTCATTTTGCCGAAGAAATACTTGACGTTGGGCATCACAACGGTGAGCGCACCCAGTCCGTCCCACAGGTTGTCGAGCGCGAAAAGGCTCTTGGCTCCCATCTTTGAGCTTTGATATTCGAGAGATACGAACGAACGTCCAAGCTCAATGGTCTGAGGCATATAGTCCTTCATGAACTTCTCTGAAAAATGAAACATGTGTCCCGTTGCAAGTATTGGCTGTCCGTGTTCGTCAAGGTCGACGTCGGTTCCAAGAATATAACGGTATCCGCCGATAATCTCCTCAGCCTCCGGGTTCCATACGATAAGCTGCTTGTAGCAGTTGTCCATCGTGTCAAACTCGTCGATGTCCATGCTCTTGCCTGTGCCGCCGCCTGCCTCGCGGAACGCAATCTCGCGCAGACGTCCTATTTCCTTCATAACGTTGGGCGAGTTGTGAGCCGTTATAACATAAATCTCATTGTTACTCTTGTTAGTCATTCTGAGTTGACGCTCAGGCGTAAGCTCACTTTTAAGCAGTTCTTTGTCAATCGGCTGGATAATCTCTTGTTCCATCTTATAAAAAATTAAGAGGTTTGTTTGTTGATGTATCTCTGTTTTTTTAACCTGTTTCACTATAATTTGTACACCTCGTCCTGCACATACTGCGCCCACTGTGCCGGTGTTCTCGATTTGTCGAATGTCTGCCACGGAATAGGCTTGCCTATGGCTATGCGGAACGACTTGTGCACGTTCTTATACATCTCGTCGACCAGGAAGAGCATAGCTATGTTGAACTTTATGCCAAGGGCCTTGCAGACGTTGGCCAAAGTGTAGAAGAAGTCAGAGTTGCGCCCGCCGAAATGTATGGGCACCACGTCGCGGTGTGTCTCCACACTCTTCGTTATGAACGTCTTCTTCCATGGCAAATCGCGTATCTCTCCGTTGATCCTGCGCGAGCAAAGGCCCGCCGGGAACATCAGCATGTGGTTGTCGCTCCTGAAGCCGGCCTCGACCATGGCCGGGAAGCTGCGGCTCTGCGAGCCTGTCTTGTTTATAGGTATGCACAGCGGAGCAAGCCCCGGAAGGTTCATCAGCAGGTCGTTTACCAAATAGCGGAAACGTCCGTCATAATGGCGGCCGATAACGGCACCCAGCGCAACACCGTCTTCTCCGCCGAGAGGGTGATTGCTCACAAAGGTGTAAAGCTTTCCGTCATCCTTGTCGGGCAGGTTCTCCTTGCCGACAATCTCGAGCGTCATGTCAAGATAACGCATGCAGTCCTCGAGCCATTCTACTCCGGTGAGATGTCTGCTGTCCCAAAGATATTTGTTGACTTCGTCCTGATGTACGATATGCTTAAGCCATTTTACCAGCGGCGAGGGCACAAACTTAGCCTTGCTGCCCATTTTACCCCTAAGAATATCGCTGATGTCAATCGTTTTCTCTGTGATACTATTCATGCTTTCGATACTAACTCAATGCAAAAATAATTCAAGTTTTTCAAAAACATACTTATTTTATGGAAAAATATTGGTTTTTTCTCACTTTTGTAACAAAAAACGTATAAAAATCAAACAAAAACAAAAACAGACATGCCAAACAATGTAATATATATGACACAAAAGCAAGTGCGCCCCACCCTCACAACAGGCGCACATGCCTATTAATAAATGTGGCGGAAGCAGACAAGAGCACACGCAAGCGCAACTATGCATGGCAACGCAACCCACCATAACACATCAGAACAGCCACAACGAATGGCTGCATTTTGTAAAGAAAAACTACAGAACGCATGACAGTTGACGCTCTCAGAACGGCGATGCTCTGCGCTGACACGTGATTTGGCGCAGAAAACAGCAAAAATCACGCTTTCACGATAATACACTGACACACAGAAACTTACATCATTTAAAAGAGAAAAGACGGAGAGTTAAAAAATATTACTCTGCCGTTTACGGTGCAAAAGTGGGCCGCTTAC
>ENA-UOJS01001127-UOJS01001127.1-human-gut-metagenome-genome-assembly--contig:-C74-NODE-1127-length-23792-cov-11.517125_pt1 | contig 23792 bp, 23 predicted proteins | sample MGYA00242355_ERZ723902 | MGnify/ENA metagenome assembly ERZ723902
CTTTTTTTTTGAAACAATCGTTTTTTTTACAATTTTTCTTTGGATACAATCAATCTAAAACCTATATTTGTGTCGTACATAATAAAGACGGAAGTTGTGAAACTTCCTTTAGAATAGTTTAGTTAAGTCTAGTTTAGTTTTTGTGTTGTGATACTCCTGCTGAAAGTGTTCAGCGGGAGTATCTTTTTTATACAAAATCGAAGCTGAGGAAAATATATTTATTAACAAATTCCGAGCTGAATGATGTTAAAAAACAACAAGAAAAAAGGCTGAAATACGATTACAAATTGCACAAAAATTCCTCAAGGAATATCTATCAATTTATGAGTCTGCAAACTTAGACGCCATTGAGGATGCGACTTAATATATTCTACAACCTCTGCCGTATTGCGGCAAGAGCAAGGCTGCAAAAAATAAAATGAGGCTTTTAATTCAAGATAAGGAGATACATCTTGACCAAGAAAGACTACTTTTACCTCATCTATACGATTGACACGTAACGGTGCACCTAATTTGGGAGAACAGGTAACCCAATCTATCGATTCAGGAAGCACACATGTGCCATTCGTTTCAATACAAATGTATTTTCCAGCTTTACGCAATGCAGCAATTAAATCCTCATCTACCCAAAGCCCAGGCTCACCTCCTGTCAAAATCACCATCTTGCAGGGATATTGACAGACTTTCTCCACTATCTCCTCATCCGACATCATGACTCCTTCCTCATGACGCGTGTCACAAAACTCACATTTTAAATTACATCCCGAAAAACGGACAAAGACAGCAGGTGTACCCACATGAAAACCTTCCCCCTGAAGGCTATAGAATATCTCGTTAATCTTTTTCATAAATCACCCGATTACCTTCAGACTCACACACTTCCACCTTCACACAATGGGGTACTCGCTCACAAATCCAACGGGCAATATTTTCGGCCGTTGGATTACAAGGAAGCACATCATTCAGGTTCTTATGGTCAAGCTGTCCCTTTACAACTTCTTTTATATGCGTAAAATCTACCACCATACCATCTTCATTTAATTGCTCAGCCTGACAATATACGGTGATAATCCAATTGTGACCATGCAGGTTTTCACACTTACTTTCATAAGAAAGTTTCAGCTTATGTGAAGCCGAAATTTCCATACGTTTAATGACTGTATACATAACATTTTGATTTTTAAATATTTAAAAAACTCTGCATTTAATGTCACCTCAATGCTACGACAAAGGTAAAAAGAATTATCAGATAGAAAAAATCCATGTACAAAGATTTGACTGCCACGAAATCTCACAAATTTTAATAAAATCCACAACAAATATTTTTGATTTTCCAACCAATACAGTATATTTGTATACACATTTTTGATATACGAATGACGGAAGAGGACAAAAAACTGTTACATACTTTCGAAGGCAAACTCAGACAATTGCTGTTTCTTTATGAAGAGTTGAAAAAAGAAAACCTCTCATTAAGAAATGAAATTGACAGAAAAAATGCAGAAATAGCCCAACTGGAATGTAATAATAAAGAATTGGAAGCCAAGTATATCAACTTGAAAAACGCCCGCATACTCAGTATCAACGACAATGACCTCCGCGATACGAAACAAAGACTGGCGAAACTTGTGCGTGAAGTCGATAAATGCATCGCTTTGCTGAATGAATAACAATGCGGTAAAGTATATACTTTTATGGACGAAAAAAAGAGATTTAATCTACTAATTGACAACGAACGGTATCCTGTGTCCATACTCCCTGCGGAAGAGGAAGCTTACCGGGAAGCTGCCAAACAGATTAACTATAAACTGAATAAATATCGCAGTGCTTTTCCTGAATTCAACAGTATACAACACTGGAAGATGGTGGCACTTGATTTGGCGTATGAAAATATATCCATGAAAGGAAGAAATGACACCCGACCTTATATGGAAAAACTTAAAGAACTGGAAGAGGATATTGAAAGATGTATCCGACCTGACCGGGGCGAAGGTTTATAGAAAGATATTATAACAGGAAATTCACGCATAAGCTTTATTCGAAGGGATTTTCCCAACGGATAAGTTTATGCGTTTTTTATTTATATACTTAAATTAATTATAATGTTGACGACAGTAATACTAACAATTGTGGCCTTCCTGGTGGGAGGGGCATTGTCGTATGGATTCTTTAAGTACGGCTTAAAGACAAAATATGACACAATTATCAAAGAAGCAGAAACTGAAGCTGAAGTAATCAAGAAAAACAAGCTTCTAGAAGTAAAGGAAAAATTCTTGAATAAAAAAGCGGATTTGGAAAAGGAGGTTGCCCAGCGTAATCAGAAAATCCAGCAAGCTGAGAATAAGCTAAAGCAACGTGAAATGGTACTCAACCAGAAGAACGAAGAGCTTCAGCGTAAACGCAATGAAACAGAAGCTATCAAAGAAAATCTGGACTCTCAGCTGGTAATCATCGAAAAGAAGAAAGAGGAATTAGATAATCTTCAGGCACAGGAAAGAGAGAAACTGGAAACAATCTCAGGCTTGTCGGCTGAAGAAGCGAAAGAACGCTTGGTAGAATCGCTGAAAGAAGAAGCGAAGACACAGGCGCAGTCTTACATCAATGACATCATGGACGATGCCAAGCTTACTGCAAACCGTGAAGCGAAACGTATCGTAATTCAGTCTATTCAGAGAGTGGCTACTGAAACTGCTATTGAAAACTCTGTCACTGTATTCCACATTGAATCGGATGAGATCAAAGGACGCATCATCGGACGTGAAGGACGTAATATCCGTGCACTGGAAGCCGCTACAGGTGTAGAAATTGTGGTGGATGACACACCGGAAGCAATCGTACTTTCAGCCTTTGACCCGGTACGCCGCGAAATTGCACGTCTGGCTTTGCACCAATTGGTAACTGACGGACGTATTCACCCGGCACGTATCGAAGAAGTGGTAGCAAAAGTACGCAAACAAGTGGAAGACGAAATCATCGAAACAGGTAAACGTACTACAATCGACCTGGGTATCCACGGATTGCATCCTGAACTGATCCGTATCATTGGTAAGATGAAATACCGTTCTTCATACGGACAGAATCTTTTGCAGCATGCACGTGAAACAGCCAACTTGTGTGCAGTAATGGCTTCGGAATTAGGTTTGAACCCGAAAAAAGCAAAACGTGCCGGACTGCTGCATGATATTGGTAAGGTGCCCGATGAAGAACCGGAATTGCCGCACGCACTGTTGGGTATGAAATTGGCTGAAAAGTACAAAGAAAAAGCAGATATCTGCAATGCCATTGGTGCACACCACGACGAAGTGGAAATGACCAGCCTTCTGGCTCCTATCGTACAAGTATGTGACGCTATCTCTGGTGCACGTCCGGGAGCACGCCGAGAAATTGTAGAGGCTTACATCAAACGTCTGAATGATCTCGAACAATTAGCCATGTCTTATCCGGGTGTAACCAAGACTTATGCTATTCAGGCAGGTCGTGAGTTGCGTGTCATTGTAGGTGCCGACAAGATTGACGACAAACAGACAGAAAGCTTGTCAACTGAAATCGCCAAGAAGATTCAGGACGAAATGACTTATCCGGGACAAGTTAAGATTACGGTTATCCGTGAAACCCGTGCAGTCAGCTTCGCAAAATAAACAATAAAAAAAATCCGGAAGTTCATTCCGGATTTTTTTATGTTCTATACTTGCAAATAGGGTGCCAACACTTTCTCTGCACAGGCATACCCTTCTTCATATAATTCAGTCAGTTTCTTGATATCCTTCTCGATACGATTTACCACCACTTTTTTCTCCGGCCGAATCGCTATGATACGCCCTTCATCTTCTAACTTCTCGACCATCTCCAACTGTTCATTGTACACCGCACAGCGTCGGCTAAGCACTAACCTCAACCGTGGATAACGGCGATAAATGAACCGGGGAACCCGAATATCTTTTTCAGTCTTACGATAGCCTCTGTTACGAGTGAGGACTACTACATTCTTTTCATAGCCCTGACTCATGGCCCGCAAGACAGGTATAGAATCGACAATACCTCCATCGAGCATAGGACGCCCGTCTACGTATGTAATCGGACAGACATACGGAAGACTGCTGGAAGCTTTGGCAATATCCACCAGTCTCCAGCCATCCCGGTTTTCTTTCTCTTCCAGATAACAAGCCCTTCCCGTCACGCAATTGGTCGTTACCATCTCAAAACGGGCCGGATTATTAAAATAGGCTTGAAAATCGTAGGGAAGAATCTTGGTGGGAAACAAATCATAAAGCAAATGCTGATCCAGAATACTATGCTGATACCAGAGATATTTCAACCCAATATAATGATATTCTGCCAGCATATCAATGTTACTAAACTTTGCCCGCCCCCGCTGATGAGACATATACGACAATCCGTTACAAGCTCCTGCTGACACACCTATCACATAAGGGAACTGCATGTGGTGATCCATCATGAAATCCAAGACTCCACAAGTAAACACCCCTCGCATACCTCCTCCTTCGAGAACCAACCCTGTTTTTTGCAAATCCAGATTCATACAACCTCAGTTTTTAAAGTAATCTTGGTAATTGCAAATATATGTTTTTCCATTACACCGCAGCCATTTTTTCTATTTTATTTACTACATTTGCAACATTATTTTCACAAACATTACATCAAAAAGAAATAACTATGTTTGATTCTCTTACTTATCAAAAACGTCGGAATGCGCTGCGGGAAAAGATGAGCAACGGTATCATTCTTATTTTAGGAAACAATGAAGCACCAGCCAATTACCCTGACAACACATACAAGTTCAGACAGGACAGTTCTTTTGTCTATTTCTTCGGACATTCACACCCGGGTTATGCCGGCATCATCGACATAGACAATGGCAAAGATTATTTCTTTGGAAATGATGTCGACATGGACGACATCATCTGGATGGGCCCACAACCCAGTGTAAAAGAACTGGCGGCACAGGTGGGAGTTGAGAAAAGCTATCCTTTCGATATGTTGAAAGAAATAGTGGGAAAAGCCATCGCTCAGCGAAGAAAAATCCACTTCCTCCCTCCCTATCGCTACGATAATATGATGCTGCTGGAAGATTTGACAGGTATCCGGGCATCCATGACTAAACAGCACGCTTCTCTTGAACTGATTAAGGCGGTCGTATCGTTGCGTTCAGTAAAAGAAGAATGTGAAATCGCGGAAATCGACAAGGCCTGCAACGTAGGATATGAAATGCATACGGCAGCCATGCGTCTGTGCAAACCGGGAGTATCCGAGCAATACATAGCCGGAGTGCTTGACGGTATCGCTTCATCTTACGGACGAATGGTTTCATTTGCCACTATTCTTACGCAAAACGGACAGACCCTGCACAATCACGACCACAGTCACATCTTGCAAGAAGGCAGACTAATGCTGACGGATGCAGGAGCCGAACTGATGAATTATTACTGTTCAGACCATACCCGTACAATCCCTGTAGGAGGAAAATTTACCAGTCGCCAGCGTGACATCTACAGCATCGTACTTGCCTGCCATGACAAGGCACTGGAACTGGCACGACCAGGAGTGACATACAAGTCGGTACACCTGGAAGTATGTAAGGTACTTACAGAAGGGCTGAAAGGACTGGGCTTGATGAAAGGAAATACCGATGAAGCTGTAGCTGCAGGCGCTCATGCCTTATTCTTGCCGCACGGATTGGGACACATGATGGGACTGGACGTACACGACATGGAAGACTTAGGCCAGTGTTACGTAGGCTATGACGAAGAAGTGCAACCATCCACTCAGTTCGGACTGGCTTCGCTCCGTATGGGAAGAAAGCTCCAGAAGGGTTTTGTCATTACCGATGAACCGGGATGCTACTTTATCCCTGCCCTGATTGATAAATGGAAGGCAGAAAAACTACACACCAATTTCTTGAATTTCGACGAAATTGAAAAATACAAGGACTTCGGAGGTATCCGCCTGGAAGATGATATCCTGATTACCGAAAACGGATCCAGATTCCTGGGCGAAAAACGTATCCCCATCACGTTTGATGAGGTAGAAGCCATCATGAATGAATAATTACGTATTTATTAACCCTATAACCATAAAGATCAAAACAATGAACAAACTGATTTTAGTAGCTGTTGCAGGACTTTGCTTTGGTAACATCTATGCAAAAAATCCGAAGAAAGACAAAGCTGAAGAAGGATTCGTATTTACAACCGTAAAAGAAAACCCTATTACTTCCATAAAAAACCAGAATCGTTCAAGTACATGCTGGTCATTCTCCAGCCTTGGATTCCTGGAATCAGAATTACTGCGTGAAGGAAAAGGAGAATTCGACCTTTCTGAAATGTTTGTAGTTCACAAAACCATGGAAGACCGTGCGGTAAATTATGTACGCTATCACGGAGATGCTTCGTTCTCACCGGGCGGAAGCTTTGAAGACATCGTTTTCTGCTACAAGAATTACGGTATGGTTCCTCAAGACGTAATGCCGGGTATCGAATACGGTGACTCACTGCCTAACCACAATGAGCTGGATGCGGTAGCTGGAGCATACGTACAAGCTATTGGAAAAGGCAATCAGAGCAAACTGAGTCCGGTATGGAAAAAAGGCGTAACAGCCATTTACGATACTTACCTGGGAGAATGTCCAAAAGAATTTACTTACAAAGGAAAGACTTACACTCCGAGAACATTTGCAGATGAAGTGCTTGGACTGAATATGAACGACTATGTATCACTGACTTCTTACACACATCATCCTTTCTACCAGACCTTCAGCATCGAGGTACAGGACAACTGGCGCAACGCATTGTCTTACAACTTGCCTATCGATGAACTGATGGAAGTGATGGACAATGCCATCAACAACGGATATACTTTCGCATGGGGAGCTGACGTCAGCGAAGAAGGATTTACCCGCGACGGTATTGCCGTATGTCCGAATGCAGAAAAAGGAGCCGAACTGACTGGTTCAGACATGGCACACTGGCTGGGTCTGAGCAAAGCAGACAAGCGCAAGGAACTGACCAGCAAACCGCTTCCTGAAATTGAAGTGACTCAGGAAATGCGCCAGGTAGCATTCGACAACTGGGAAACTACCGATGACCACGGAATGCTTATCTACGGTATCGCTAAAGACCAGAACGGCAAAGAATACTACATGGTGAAAAACTCATGGGGATTAAGCGGCAAGTACAAAGGTATCTGGTATGCATCTAAAGCTTTTGCCAAATACAAAACCATGAACATCCTGGTGAACAAGAAAGCAATCCCTGCACACATCGCAAAAAAATTAGGATTCTAAGATCCTATTATATAGACTAATTATAAATAAAAAGCGACTCGTTCCATAAATTTAAGATGGAATGAGCCGCTTTTTTCTTTCTTTTTACTAATTTTACGGATTGAAGTGGATAAGAAGATTTTATCCAATTACAAGTTTTGCCGATTTGGTTACTGCAACAAAGTCGTACAGGCTTACAACCGACAGACTGGCGAAACCCCACCCGAAAAGAAAAAAAAGAAAAAACATATATAAATGAACTACAAATGGAACTATCAACCTCCAACACTTCAAGAAAGAGAAGCTGCCAGAGCCCTCTCCAGAGAGATTGGCATCAGTCCTATTTTATGTAAGCTACTGCAGGAAAGAGGTATCCATTCTGCCGCAGAGGCCAAACGGTTTTTCCGCCCTCAGCTTAATGACCTCCATGACCCGTTCCTGATGAACGACATGGACGTGGCAGTGGAACGCCTAAACCTGGCCATGGGACGAAAAGAGCGTATCCTGGTGTATGGAGATTATGACGTGGACGGCACTACGGCTGTCGCCCTTGTTTTCAAATTTCTTCAACAGTTCTACTCGAACATCGATTATTATATCCCCGACCGATATAATGAAGGGTATGGTGTGTCGAAAAAAGGAGTAGACTACGCTTACTCCACCGGAGTAAAACTGGTCATCGTACTGGACTGTGGTATTAAAGCAGTAGAAGAAATCAGTTACGCCAAAGAAAAAGGCATCGATTTCATTATCTGCGACCATCATGTGCCCGATGAGGTACTTCCTCCTGCTGCCGCCATTCTGAATGCCAAGCGTCCAGACTCTACGTATCCATACGAACACCTGTCTGGTTGCGGAGTAGGATTCAAGTTTATGCAAGCTTTTGCCCAGAACAACGGCATTGAGTTTCACCAGCTTACTCCCCTGCTCGATTTGGTAGCAGTCAGCATTGCATCCGACATTGTACCTATTATGGGAGAAAACCGTATTTTGGCCTATCACGGACTGCGTCAGCTCAATGCCAACCCCAGCATCGGCCTGAAAGCCATTATTGATGTATGCGGACTGGCAGAGAAAGAAATTACGATGAGTGACATCGTATTCAAGATAGGTCCCCGCATCAATGCTTCGGGAAGAATACAAAATGGAAAGGAAGCGGTCGACTTGCTGATTGAGAAGGATTTTGCTTCTGCATTGAAAAAGAGCAACCGCATCAACAGCTACAACGAAACGCGTAAGGACCTCGACAAGAACATGACAGAAGAGGCCAATAAAATCGTGGATAACCTGTCCGACTTGTCTGAAAGAAGGTCTATCGTGATTTTCAATGAGGACTGGCACAAAGGAGTCATCGGAATTGTCGCTTCGCGTCTGACGGAAATCTACTACCGTCCTGCCGTGGTCTTGACACGTACCGAGAACCTGGCTACGGGATCAGCACGTTCTGTTTCCGGCTTCGATGTATACAAAGCCATAGAACATTGCCGTGACCTGCTGGAGAATTTTGGCGGACATACCTATGCGGCCGGTTTATCCATGAAGGTGGAAAATGTGCCGGAATTTACCAGACGGTTTGAAGAATACGTGACCAACCACATTCTTCCGGAGCAGACTAACGCTACCATCCAGATTGATGCACAGCTGGACTTCAGAGACATCACTCCGAAGTTTTTCTTCGACCTGAAGAAGTTCAACCCATTTGGTCCGGAGAACCACAAGCCTGTTTTCGCAACCTTGAATGTGTACGATTATGGTACCAGCAAGGTGGTAGGAAGAGATCAGGAACACATCAAACTGGAACTGGTGGACAACAAGTCGAACAACGTCATGAACGGTATCGCTTTCGGACAAAGTTCACAGGTGCGTTACATCAAGACCAAACAGTCGTTCAACATCTGTTATACCATTGAGGAAAATACCCACAAGCGGGGAGAAATCCAACTACAGATAGAAGACATCAAGCCCAGTCGAAGTTAGCGACTCATGACTGACTACCGAAAAATCCTGAAACAATACTGGGGATATGACAATTTCCGAGGCATACAGGAAGACATTATCCGCAGCATAGGCGAAGGCCGGGACACATTGGGGCTCATGCCCACAGGTGGTGGTAAATCCATCACCTTTCAAGTGCCCGCCCTCGCCCAAGAAGGGTTATGCCTGGTCATTACCCCTCTGATTGCCCTAATGAAAGACCAGGTGAGAAACTTGCGTGAACGGGGCATCAAAGCAACCGCCATCTACTCCGGCATGACGCGCGAAGAGATTGTCATCGCATTGGAGAACTGCATCTTCGGCAACTACAAGTTTCTTTATGTATCTCCGGAAAGACTGGATACTGAAATCTTTCAAATCAAACTCCGCAGCATGCACGTCAGCCTCATCACCGTGGATGAGTCACACTGCATTTCACAATGGGGATATGACTTCCGCCCTGCTTACCTGAAAATAGCGGAAATACGTCAGCTGCTCCCGGGAGTTCCCGTCATCGCACTGACGGCCACTGCCACTCCGGAAGTGGTCAGTGATATCCAGCAACGCCTTCAGTTCCGCCAGGAAAATGTGTTCCGCATGAGCTTTGAGCGAAAGAACCTGGCCTATGTGGTACGTCATACGGAAGACAAGGAAAGTGAACTGCTCCATATCCTGCAACGCGTCAACGGGTCGGGAATTGTCTATACCCGCAACCGGAAAAAAACGAAAGAGATTTCTCTGTTCCTGAACCGGAACCACATCACAGCCACTTTTTATCATGCCGGACTCAACGATGAGACCAAAGATTCCCGACAAAAAGCCTGGCTGAAAGGAGAATTCCGTGTAATGGTAGCCACCAACGCTTTTGGAATGGGAATTGACAAACCTGACGTACGCGTGGTTATCCATGCCGACGTACCCGACTCGCCCGAAGCCTACTTTCAGGAAGCCGGACGAGCAGGTAGAGACGGTATGAAAGCCTATGCCGTACTGCTGTTCTGTGCCCGCGATAAAATCACGCTCAAACAGCGGGTAAGCGATACATTTCCCGAAAAAAGTTACATCCGTAAGATTTACGAAGACATCAACTTCTATTACCAAATGGCCATGGGAGACGGAAGAGGCTGCACCTTCGCGTTCAACATCGATGAGTTCTGCCGTAATTTCAAGCATTTTCCCGTACAGACCGACAGTGCCTTGAAAATCCTGACTCGCGCAGGCTATCTGGAATATACCGATGAGCAGGATAATGCCTCGCGCATCATGTTTACCATTACCAAGGAAGAACTGTACCGCATCCACGAACAAAGCGAAGACACAGAAAAACTGATTCGTATCCTACTGAGAAGCTACACCGGACTTTTCACGGACTATGCTTATATCAGTGAAGACAATCTGTCGACCCGTTCGGGACTGAGCAAACAGCAAATCTATGAAACCCTGCTCTCGCTGAGCCGGCAGCATATCCTGCATTATATTCCCGCAAAAAAGACACCTTATATTATCTATACGCGCGAAAGACAAGAAACGGAACGCGTTTATTTAAGTAAGGAAGTCTACGAAGACAGAAAAGAAAGCTATGTACAGCGTATCAACGCCATGATAGAATATGCAGAAAGTGAAAACCGCTGCCGAAGCCGGATGCTGTTACGCTATTTCGGCGAAAAGAACGAGCACAATTGCGGGCAATGTGACGTATGCCTGCAGCAACATCAGTCGGGACTAAAGTCGGGAGAGTTTGAAGCCATCAGTCAGCAACTGCAAGCGTTACTGAAAGAAAATCCGCTTTCGTTGCAAGAGATAAAGGACAAAATGCAAGTGCCTGAAAATCACCTGATGAAAGTGGTATCCTACTTGGTTTCCGAGGAAATCATCCGGCAAGAGAACGGATACCTGAAATTCTAATCCACTCATTATAAGCCTCTTGCTACTTCTCAGTACTTCTTAGGCAGTACTGGAGTACTTCCCCGAAAGTATTCGAGTACTTCCTTGAAAGTACTGGAGTACTCCTTCGGAAGTACTGAGAATTTCTCCCTCCGCTTTCAAATGAAAGCACAGGTTTCTCTCGCACAAAATAGTCAAATATTTTACTACTTCAAAAAAAGGAACTATATTTGTAGCCGGATAACTAAAAAATCACCTCATAAAATGAAAGAAGGAAACGAGTTCCGGGAACTCATGATACAAATTTTCCGCACTCGCATGGCTTTTCGACGTGCCATGCAACGCACCCTAAAAGATAATAATGCCGGCATCACTTTCGAAATGCTTCAAGTTTTAAGCAGTCTCTGGCATGAACAGGGCATTACCCAACAGGCACTGGCTGAGCGTACTGCCAAGGACAAGGCCTGCCTGACCAATCTGATGAACAACCTGGAAAAGAAGGGATATGTCTACCGGAAAGAGGATACGAATGACCGACGCAACAAGCTGGTGTACCTCACTCCTGAGGGGGAAGCACTTAAAGTCCAGATTCGCCCGATTCTTAATCTGGTATACGCCAATGCAGAAGAAATATTGTCTACCGAACGAACGGCAAAGATATTATCTGAATTAAAAACGGTACAAAATGTCCTTGAAGGTTTCTAACATCATCCGAAAACTGATTTTTACATGTAGTCTGTTGGGGGCTGTCTCTGCACAGGCACAGCAGGATTCTTTATTTCTCTCGGTCGAACAACTGTTCGAATCGGGCATAAAAAGCAGCCTGCAATTGCAGAGTGACAGCCTGAAAGAAAGAATGGCTTATGAAAGGAAATTGTATGCCAAAACCGGCCTGCTCCCTGATTTGGAAATAGGGCTGAAAGGAGGCATCATCGGTCAGCCCGTGGTCTTTCAGAACGGACTTTCCAACCCTACCTACCCTGATACCCCGGACTGGTCACAGAATTACACGGTCGACTTTAACCAGCCGCTTTATCAGGGAGGAAAAATCCGCCGTTCCATCCAAAAGGCAGACATTGAAACCGAAATAGCCAGACTGCAGCGGATGACGAATCAGGCCGACATCAAATTGGGATTACTCAACCAGTACCTGACGCTTTTCACCTTATTCAAACAGCATCTTGTACTTACCCGTAACATCGAAGAATCAGAACGTCGCCTGCAAGATATACGTCAAATGAAGAAAGAGGGACTTATCACCAACAATGACGTATTGCGCAGCGAAATGCAACTGACCAATGACCGGCTGTCTCTGCAGGAAACGGAAAACAGCATTCACATCGTGTCGCAACAACTGAACCTGTTGTTAGGAAACGAACGTAACCCGATTATTACGCCCGACACGACACTGCTTCAGCAAGCTACTCCGCTGGACAGTTACGACGACTACCTCCTGTCAGCCTACGAGCAGGCACCAGACATGCAACTGCTACGCAAGGAAACCGAACTGGCCCAGAACCAGATAGAGATAGACCGTGCCTCACGCAGGCCGAACATCAACCTGTATGCGTCGAACACCCTGGCCCGCCCCATCACGCGTACCATGACCGACTTGTACAACAATAACTGGAACATCGGACTTTCCGTGTCGTATCCGCTCTCTTCCTTATTCAAGAACGGACACAAAATCAAGGAAAGCCAGCTTCAGGTTGCCGTACAGAAAAAAGAAGAAGAGCTGAAAAAACAACAGTTGCAGATGGATATTTACAACGCCATCCTGCGCCACAAGGAAGCCTTGCAGGAAGAAGAAGCCTGGGAATTGTCGGTCCGCCAGGCACAGGAAAACTACCGCATCATGCAAAACCGTTACATGAACCAGCTGGCCATACTCACCGACCTGCTGGATGCCAACTCCGTGTTGCTCAATGCCGAGCTACAGTTGACCTCTTCGCGCACCAGAATCATTTACACCTACTACCAGCTGCAAAAAGCTTGCGGAAGATTATAACTTCACTAAACTATAAAGAATATGACGCTACAAGATACACACAAGAAACTCCGGAAAAGAAGACTGCAGAACATCCTGCTCAACTTTCTATGTATTCTGATTGCCGGCTCCGGACTGATATGGGTGGCCAATTACTTTTGGAAATACATTCATTATGAAATTACGAACGATGCCTTTATTGACCAGTACGTAAGTCCGCTGAACATCCGTGCCTCCGGCTACATCAAGGAAGTGCGCTTCAAAGAACATCAGTATGTACATCAGGGAGATACACTGCTGATACTGGACAACCGTGAGTATCAGATAAAGGTGAAAGAGGCGGAAGCTGCCCTGCTGGATGTAAAAGGCTCTAAAGAGGTACTTCATTCCGGCATAGAGACTTCACAAACCAACATCGCCGTGCAAGACGCCAACATTGCCGAAGCGAAAGCCAAACTATGGCAGCTGGAGCAGGACTACCGCCGTTTTGCCAGACTACTCAAAGAGGAATCTGTGCCCGAACAGCAGTATGAGCAGGCCAAAGCGTCTTACGAAGCAGCCCAGGCCCGCTATCAGGCATTGTTAGAACAGCGAAAAGCGGCTCAGTCGCAGTTCACGGAAACGACCCGACGAACCACCAGCGCAGAAGCAGCCATCTTGAGCAAGGAAGCCAGCCTGGATTTGGCCCGTCTTAATTTGTCATATACCGTACTGACAGCTCCGTATGACGGCTATATGGGACGCCGAACCCTGGAACCCGGTCAATATGTACAGGCAGGACAAACCATCTCGTATCTGGTTCGGAATACGGATAAATGGGTGACAGCCAATTACAAGGAAACACAGATTATCCATATTTACATCGGACAAGAAGTGCGCATCAAGGTAGATGCCCTCCCTGGAAAAGTCTTTCACGGCACTGTAACGGCCATTTCGGAAGCTACCGGCTCCAAATATTCGCTGGTTCCTACCGACAATTCTGCCGGAAACTTTGTCAAAGTACAGCAACGTATCCCCGTAAGAATTGACCTGAAAGACATAACTCCGGAAGAAATGAGCAGTTTGAGAGCCGGAATGATGGTAGAAACTGAAGCCTTACGCAAATGATGACCATGAAACAACTCGACGTCCCCGTACGTCAATGGGTTCCCGACTGGCTGGGGATGATATGTATCTTCTTCATCATCCTTCCCGTAACCATGCTGAACGGTTCCTACACCGGCAGTATGCTCGAAGTATCCAGTACCCTGGGGACCAATACAGAAGACATCACCATGGGATACTATGCCGCTTCTGCCGGAATGGCCATAGCCTACCCCATTGTACCCAAGGTACTTGATGCCCTTTCGTCCAAGTTTCTGCTACTGACCGACCTGAGCATACAATTCCTGCTCAGCTGGGTATGCGCCCGTTCGCAGAATATTGACCTGGTCATCATCTGCAGTTTCTTTATCGGCTTCCTGAAAGGATTTCTCATGCTTTGGTTCATCCGAAGAGCGACCAAGATTTTCAGTCCGAAAAATGTACGAAGTGAGTTCTACTCCTATTTCTACCCGTTAGTATTTGCCGGAGGACAAGTGTCCATGATTGTGACCGCCGAACTGGCCTATCACTACAACTGGCAATACATGTATTACTTCATGATGATGATGCTCATGGCATCCATTCTGATTGTCATCGTCTGTTTCCGTCATAACCGTCCGCTTAAACCCATCCGGCTTTCGGAACTGCACATCCGGGAAATGCTTGTCATTGCCACCGGATTGCTGATGCTGATGTACGTCATTAACTATGGGAAAGTACTCGACTGGATGTCTTCCTTTAAAATCCGGCTCTATCTGGTCATCGCTCCCATCTTAATTGCGTTCTTCATCTGGAAACAATATCACTCCAAGCAGCCGTATGTAAACCTGGCCCCATTGTACCAGCCTAAAGCCATCGTAGGTTACCTCTACATGATGCTTGTCATGTTTTTCAGTACCTCTACCACCCTGCTGACCAATTATATGACCAGCATTCTGAAAGTAGACAGCACACACACGTACCAGCTTTACATCTATCTGTTGCCGGGATATGCATTGGGAGCTTTCATCTGCTTCTGGTGGTTCCGCTGGCAGCGCTGGCGTTTCCGCTTTCTGATAGCCGGCGGCATGAGTTGTTTTGCAGCCTTTTTCGGAATATTGTATTTCACGGTTTCTCCTGAAAGCACGTACGAGATGCTTTTTCTTCCTGTATTCTTAAGAGGATTAGGCATGCTGGTACTCATCATAGCCTTTGCCCTGTTCGCCGTAGAGGAGCTGAATCCTAAATTCCTGCTGGCTAATGCCTTTTTCCTGATTTGCTTCCGTTCGGTACTGGCCCCCATTCTGGCGACCTCTTTTTACAGCAATACCCTCTACCGGCTGGAACAAAAATACATGTATTCCCTGTCCGAAACAATCAGTCAAACCGACCCGCTAGCTGCCAGCCAGTTCAATCAGTCCCTCACACAGCATCTGGCGCAAGGGCACGAATATACAGAAGCTACACAAATGGCTACCCAGACACTCTATGCCACTCTACAGCAGCAAAGCCTTCTGCTTTCGCTCAAGCATATATTAGGCTATCTGTTTGTCATCTCACTGGTCATAGCCATTGTTTCACGTTTCATACCGTTCCATAAGACAATTCGCGTAAAATACACCAAAGCTGGAGACGATATGGTATAAAAATAAGGAGACTGTCCGATTCAGCATCACGACAGTCTCCTTATTTATAAACATTTCTCAGAATTCAATAATCAATGATTTACGAGGAGATATTACCAGATTCTTTGTCAAGTCAATCTTTTTCCCACTCGAAACATCTCTACCTTCTTTAGAATCCTTAGTCAAGACAGTATAGCACTCACTATCCAGAATTTGTTCTGAGCCAGTGCTATTCAGCACAATCATTTCAGTTTTTCCTTCGTGTACATGAGAATACATATATATCCCTCTGTGAGGAATATGATACTTCACTGTTTTGTTTTCTGCCATTTATGTTTAGTTTAATTTTGCGGGCGCAAATATATGTATTTAAAACATATTTCTAAAACATAACAATGAAGTTTTTCGTTTATTTATGCAATTTTCATGACATAAATCAATTCTCAATATACTTCTACCTTGGCAGCCAGCGACTTACATTTGTCACGCAGTGCATCCAAATCACCGTCATTCTTGTCATAGCAAACTACCACTCCCATACGACGGTTCAAGCGGGTAGTAGGTTTTCCGAAAATACGAAGATAGGTATTAGGCTGAGAGCAAACAAGTTCCTCTCCTCTATACTGCGGTGCCTTTTGGCCGGAAACAGGAGAAAGAATGACGGCACTGGCTCCGATATGTTCCTGTGTAATACCTGGAATCGGGAGTCCCAACACTGCATATAAATGCAGTTCAAACTCGTTCAGATTTTGTGTATTGGCCAGTGTAACCATTCCTGTATCGTGTGGACGAGGAGACAATTCAGAGAAATAAACTCCGTTTTCGTGGCTCAGGAAGAATTCTACTCCCCACAAGCCATAACCCGTCAAAGCACGAGTCACCTTCTCTGCCATTTGCTGAGCCTCAGCCAAATGTTCCGGTGCAATATGAGCCGGCTGGAAACTTTCACGGTAGTCACCGCCTTTCTGCACGTGTCCGATAGGAGGACAGAACAAGGTAGGACCATCCTTCTGTGTCACGGTCAGCAGGGTAATTTCACTGTCAAAGTGAATGAACTCTTCTACAATGAGTTCCTTAATATCCCCACGGCTTCCGCTGCATCCGTATTCCCAAGAATACTTCAAGTCTTCCTCACTCTTGGCGACAGACTGTCCCTTACCTGAAGAAGACATCAACGGCTTAATGACACAAGGATAGCCGATCTTTCCGGCAGCTTCCTTCAGTTCTTCATAAGAAGAAGCGTAAAAATACTTTGCCGTCTTCAGTCCCAGTTCCTTCGCTGCCAAATCACGGATAGCCTTACGGTTCATCGTAAAATTCACCGCACGGGCACTTGGTACAACCTGTATACCTTCTTTTTCCAAGTGATAAAGCCGTTCAGTACGAATTGCTTCTATTTCAGGAACAATTATATCCGGACGATACTTTTCTACCACACGGTCCAAAGCTTCTCCATCCAACATACTGAATACCTCGCATGCATCTGCCACCTGCATAGCCGGTGCACCTGCATAAGAGTCACACGCAATTACATACTGTCCCAAACGCTGGGCAGCAATGGTAAATTCCTTTCCGAGTTCCCCGGAACCCAACAAAAGTATTTTTTTAGTCATATTATTATAAGGTTTATGCTTCTTTCTGCAAAGATAATATTTTTCCTCGGACCTTATACTACAGCCAGCAGATTTATCAAGCTTCGACTTCTGTTTCGGCCAGCTTCTTCAATGACAGTACTTCTGTTCCATCTGCTCCCAAAAGGCTTACGGTTCCGTCTGCCTTGATTTCAAAACTACGCACTTCATCCAAAGCTTTCAAGATAGAAGACTCCACATCCATGTTCGGGCATGCCATCATGGTAGAAATCATCTGACTGAAACGAAGAGAAGCCGCCTGTCCTTCTTCCTGTGTAAAAGAACCGTTTATCGTATTGCAGCTAGCATTACCGTGTACTCTTTTTTCTGCTACATTGAAAACCAATTGCGGCTGTTTTTCCACTTCTCCTACAGGATTGCCTTTTACAGATACAATTTCCCAGGCACCATTCAAGTTGTTTACAGAAACCTCTGCCACTTCACGCTTCTGCAACAATATTACCGGCTTACCTTCCGCATCATTCAATGCTACATCTTCACCTACTGTTTCATATCCAGCCACTTTATTCAATGCTTCCAGCACATTCTGTTCCAATGTCATATCCGGACACATCATCCGGGTAGCAGCCACCTGACCAAATTTCACTTTTCCGGCATTCAAGGTATCCAATTCAAAACTTCCCATCAGGCGATTGCATCCAGCATTGCCATATAAACGGTGTCCATCCTTGTCAAAACCCAAGAATGGTGCATTTTCCGCACTCACCTTTTCTCCGTTCACTTCTACAATATTCCATTCCCCTGTAAAGTCTACTACTGCTACCGAATTCTTTCCGGTTCCACAACTCATCAGTGCGCAAGCCAAAGCTGCAGCTGCAAAATACTTCTTATTCATAACTTGTTTTTCCTTTTTAATCTTAATCATAAATTCACAAACAATCCATTTTTAAGAATTGTTCATTTACAAAAATACGTATATCCCCAGAATACTGCACCATATTTTGAATTATTTTCTATCTTTGCATACTGAACGGTAACGTTTACCGGGCATTTAAAGTTTCAAAGTAATAAATGAGTAAAGTATTGATTATCGGTGCAGGCGGTGTAGGTACCGTTGTTGCACACAAAGTGGCTCAGCATCCGGAAGTCTTTTCTGAAATCATGATTGCCAGCCGCACACAGTCAAAATGCGACGCAATTGTCAAAGCAATTGGTAACCCCAACATCAAGACCGCTAAGGTAGATGCCGACAATGTGGATGAACTTGTGTCTTTATTCAACAGTTTTAAACCCGAAATCGTTATTAACGTAGCACTTCCCTACCAGGATTTAACGATTATGGAAGCGTGTCTTCAGGCGGGAGTGAACTACCTGGATACAGCAAACTACGAGCCTAAAGACGAGGCACACTTTGAATACAGCTGGCAGTGGGCATACAAAAAACGCTTTGAAGATGCCGGACTGACTGCCATTCTGGGTTGCGGATTCGACCCGGGAGTAAGTGGAGTATATACCGCATACGCAGCAAAACATCATTTCGATGAAATCCACTACCTGGATATCGTAGACTGCAATGCCGGAAATCACCACAAGGCTTTCGCTACCAACTTCAATCCGGAAATCAACATCCGCGAAATCACGCAGAACGGACGTTATTACGAAAACGGACAATGGGTTACTACCCAGCCGCTGGAATTCCACAAAGACCTGACTTATCCTAACATCGGTCCGCGTGATTCTTATCTTCTGTATCACGAAGAACTGGAATCACTGGTCAAGAATTTCCCGACCATTAAGCGTGCCCGTTTCTGGATGACTTTCGGACAGGAATACCTGACTCACTTGCGTGTAATCCAGAACATCGGTATGGCCAGCATCGAACCTATCAACTACAACGGTATGGAAATCGTTCCTTTGCAGTTCCTGAAAGCCGTGCTGCCTAACCCGCAAGACCTTGGCGAGAACTACGAAGGCGAAACTTCAATCGGTTGCCGTATCCGTGGTATCAAAGACGGAAAAGAACATACATATTATGTATACAACAACTGCTCTCACCAGGCAGCTTATCAGGAAACAGGTATGCAGGGCGTAAGCTACACCACCGGTGTACCGGCCATGATTGGTGCCATGATGTTCCTGAAAGGATTGTGGAAACGTCCGGGCGTATGGAACGTAGAAGAGTTCGATCCGGATCCATTCATGGAAGCTTTAAACAAATACGGATTGCCTTGGCATGAAGTATTCGACGGTGACCTGGAACTGTAATTACATTACCTTAATCATAAAAAGAATCAAGAATGAAGAAGGAGTACTCATTCTTCGTTCCTGATTCTTTTTTTCTAAAAATTTCCCTTACGATATGAATATTGGAGACAAAGCTCCCGAAATACTGGGAATCAACGAAAAAGGTGAAGAAATCCGCCTGAGCAATTATGCAGGCAAAAAAATCGTACTCTATTTTTACCCTAAAGACATGACTTCCGGCTGTACGGCACAGGCCTGCAACCTTCGCGACAACTATGCCGAACTCAAGCAAGCGGGTTACGAAGTAATCGGCGTCAGCATCAACGACGAGAAGTCACACCAGAAATTCATCGAAAAGAACCAGCTTCCGTTCACACTGATTGCCGATACGGAACACAAACTGGTAGAGACCTTCGGTGTATGGGGAGAAAAAAGCATGTACGGACGCAAATACATGGGTACCTTCCGTACCACTTTTATCATTAACGAAGAAGGCATTATCGAACGGATTATTTCTCCTAAAGAAGTAAAGACCAAAGACCATGCCTCACAAATCTTACAGTAATTTATGGCAAAAAAAGACGAATTAGAGTTTGAAGGTGGCATTGAAAATGCCCCGAAACCCAATAACAGCGAAAAGCTGAAAGCCCTGCAGGCCGCCATGGACAAGATTGAAAAGAGCTTTGGAAAAGGCTCTATCATGAAAATGGGCGATGACCACGTGCAGGAAGTAGAAGTCATCCCGACCGGTTCTATCGCCTTGAACGCCGCACTCGGTGTAGGAGGTTATCCGAAAGGACGTATCATTGAAATCTACGGTCCGGAATCATCTGGTAAGACCACACTGGCCATTCATGCCATTGCCGAAGCACAGAGAGCAGGCGGTATTGCTGCTTTCATTGATGCAGAACATGCATTCGACCGTTTCTATGCAGCCAAGTTAGGAGTGGATATCGACAACTTGTGGATTTCACAGCCCGACAACGGTGAACAGGCACTGGAAATCGCCGAGCAGTTGATCCGTTCATCGGCCATCGACATCATTGTTATCGACTCTGTAGCTGCCCTTACCCCGAAAGCTGAAATCGAAGGCGACATGGGCGACAACAAGGTAGGTTTACAAGCCCGCCTGATGTCACAGGCACTGCGCAAGCTGACTTCTGCCATCAGCAAGACCAACACCACCTGTATCTTCATCAACCAGTTGCGTGAGAAGATCGGTGTGATGTTCGGTAATCCCGAAACTACCACCGGTGGTAACGCCCTGAAGTTCTATGCTTCTGTCCGTCTGGACATCCGTCGCGCTACTCAGCTGAAAGACGGTGAAGAAGTTATCGGTAACCAGGTACGTGTTAAAGTTGTAAAGAACAAGGTAGCTCCTCCTTTCCGCAAAGCCGAATTCGACATCATGTTCGGTGAAGGTATCTCTCGCAGCGGTGAAATCATCGACTTGGGAGCTGAATTAGGCATCATCAAGAAGAGCGGTTCATGGTACAGCTACAACGACACCAAGCTGGGCCAAGGACGTGATGCGGCCAAACAGTGCATCCAGGATAATCCGGAACTAGCAGATGAACTAGAAAAACTGATTTTTGACGCATTGAAAGACAAGGAATAAACTGATTCTTTATCTATAATCGAGTAGGAGGAAAACAAAGCAGTTTTCTTCCTATTTTCGTTTTCCGACCTCTCACACCACCATACTGCAATTCGACATACGACGCTTCCTATTTTAGATACCATTTGAAACAGCAATCCATCAGTTCACATATCCAGCCTTACACAACTTGTCATTAGACATTGTAGAAATTACTAGTCGGCTTTTATCATACCAATAGCCAATACGAGTATTTCCTATCGATATGCCAATCAATCTAAGCAACTATATTGATTTAGGTATACGACTCTAGCCTTGACATTCTTCCATAATTACCAAATACACATACGTATCCGACTTAATCATTCGTCGATTTTCAATACAAAGACGTTTAATTTGTGCAAGATGAAAGTAAGCAATCCGTCCTTTTAGGTAATTCTTGAGTTTCTGTTTCCTAATATCATAATCCCAACCATCACTTAGATTTATCAACTCTTTAAATTTTGATTTCATCTTCATTTTGGATTTGAGATGTATGGTTAGGAAACATTTCCCTTTCATCGTATAGAAAGAATAGCCCAGAAAGTTTATCTCTAAGAAACAATAATCTTTTCACGATTCACTCTATCTTTCTATGAACCAAGCTATTGATTCGCTTACACACTAGGCGACTGGCAACTCTTTTAGATTTGCAGAATATCATCGCATCGCCTGCATAACGAACAAAAAGAAGCATGTGCCTTTCCAACTCTTTATCTAGTTCACTGAATATGATGTTGCCCAACAAAGGACTAAGACCTTTGGAGAGTTACTTCAGTACTCATCTCAAGAAATCCCCGGTTCATTACACCAATGTGAAGATACTTAAATATCAGACTTATTACCTCTCCATCATTTATGGTGCGACTGAGTATTTCTATCTGTTTGCCATGACTTACCGTATCAAAGAGGCGTTCAAGGTTGAGGTCAATATACATTATAACCTTCATTCACTATCTCTTGTGCCCTTCGAAGGTCATCATGGTAGCCCCTCTGAGGACGGAAACCGTAACTTATCTTGGAAAAGAGACTATATCAAAATAAACTGCACCCAAAAAATTAGATACAAAACTTTCAAGGTGCAGTACATTTTGAGACAACCTCTACTTGCTTTGTAGCTTGTTGCATCAATTGGTCTACCACAGTGAAGATACCCCAAATGCATTTCTTGCCATTACCCTTTGGTATTTCTACCTTGCGAACAGAATTGTAATGAAAAGCCCCAAACTGTAAAGAATTTATCAACTCAGCCTTATGGCACTTTAGCCATAGCAACAACTGCTCACATAACATTGTGTCGATATCGCCACATTTTGACTTGCCTAGTAGTTTTATCCGCAGTCTTATACCATATATAAATTCCTATTCGTCAACCAAATATCTACCGACAGTTTCCTTCAGATTCCACCTCTCAATGGACATCCTTGCTCTCGGCTATATACTTTCCGCGATTAGAGTTCATTCGGGTTTTACCCCCATTAGCAAATACTTTTGCCGAGCGTACAAAAAGCAGAGTATATCATATTTACTTATTGACATCATATTCTTACTTAAACAATAAAATGACAAATATCTTCTTAACACAATGACATCATTCTATGACATAAACAGGAAATGAATATCCTTGTTCATGTGCCTCCTCTTCTGTCCAACCAGTAACAAAGCAACAATTAACACTACCAGAAGTTTCATATCCATTATTACGGCTAATATAAGTTTTCGGTAAATTTTTCGTTGGTTTACCTAAAATACCGGCATAAAAAGCCCAATCCAATGCATCAATATATGGATAAAAAAAGGAACGTTTATTTTGATAGTAAGCCATAATCCCATACGTATTAGCTTCTTCCATATTATATTCAAAAGATGTTATAGTACTACCCCAAGATGCTTCAAATATAAATTTTACCATATTTCCATCCTCCCATGTATAAGTATAATAGTATGTCTCAGGGGAATTATGATATTCAATGCTTGCTAAATACCCATCAGATGTATATGTAAAATTCAATACATCATCTCCTTTCATACAAGAAACAGCATTACCATCATTATTTAAAACAAAATCATATCCAACACTCGTATTTCCTCTTTTCATATGTACATGATTCCCATCATAATCAAAAGTATATACTTTCCCATCATCTCCCTTGTTTCCTTTATAATAATGGAATTCTTTTACTAAACGACCAACCTCATCATAAACCAATTCTTCTCCACTCCATTTAGTCCAATCTCCTTCTACTATATTTGTGTAAATTTTTGTTAATCGTTTCAAATGAATATTGTCTAAATTCCCCTCACCCATAGGATTATCATCATTTCCACAAGCAGTAGCAATAACAGCACAACTAATTACTAAAAACACTCTTCCAAATGCAAACTTCGACATTTTCATTTTCCTTTGCTCCTTATTATCTCCTCAGCTCCTCCAAGAGAAATATTTTAAAATAAAAAAGCGTGGAACTGCAATATCTGATATTTGAGAAGTCGAATAAAGTCGAAAATG
>ENA-UOJS01001130-UOJS01001130.1-human-gut-metagenome-genome-assembly--contig:-C74-NODE-1130-length-23728-cov-10.916656_pt1 | contig 23728 bp, 18 predicted proteins | sample MGYA00242355_ERZ723902 | MGnify/ENA metagenome assembly ERZ723902
CTCTTTCGCGAAAATATTTTGTCAAAATTTAGTCAAGAAAAATCGTAAGTATGTCGCCCTGTTTTCCAGTTTAAACGCTGATATCGGTTGTCAGTAAAGGTAAGGAAAATATGTGCCTTGTCTGCGTTGATGATTTATCGGTTGTGGTGGTAATGATTTATCATGAAGTGATATAAATATTCTGTCCCGATTAATACCGCTTTGCGCAGTCATGATGTATTCCGATATACTGTGATATTTAGAGAATAAAACAAACTTGTTGTGAATTTCTAATATCCACTAATATGCACGAGGTTACGGGCAAAAGGTTTTTTCTTTTCAGAATTGCGTTGTTGTATGGATATCCCCAATGATTTTCTACAGCCCTTATATTTGATGTATTAATCATGTGTTTTAGCTTATAATCGATATTGAATGTAATATGTCGGAGTTTGTGCGCTTGCGTGTGACGCCATATTTGTTGCTTTATGGGAGTGAATATGACTGGTAGGGAGAAATACGCTTAGACGCCATTAAATGGCGCGAAATGGAGACTTGGAACGCATGTACTTGCTTATTGCTTTGCAAAATGGTGCTTATGAGCTTATGGAATGGGCTTTATTGGGGTGTGATATGGACTATATCAGTGTGTGATACGGGCTTTAAGGGTTTGTGAAATAGCTTTTATAGGCTTGTGAAATAGCTTTTTATTTGTTGGCGAAGAGTCCTTTATTAGTTAGTAAGATGCCTCTTATAATTTAGCAAAGTGAGCCTTATTAGTTAGCAAGGTGCCCCTTATAATTTAGCGAAGTGTCCCTTATCAGTTTGCGGAATAGTCTTTATCGATATATGATACGGGTTTTGCCATGGGATGATATTGGTTGTTTTTGGGTGTTATATGGTGCTTTTTGCGGGTCGAAAAAGCCCGTTTCTGAGGGTGAAACGGGCTTTATTATGAGGTTGAGAAGCGGTATTTTCGATGCGGTATGATATAAACAGTTAGCTATCAGTGCTTTAGCTGTCTGATAGTGCCTTTTTAATGCAGGTGACAGGGCTATATGTTGCCTGTGTATGCACGTATTCCGGGAGTTTTTGTTCTTGTGTCTCCTTTGTTTTGTCCGGCGTTTTATTGTGGCGTAAACGTCGTCATTCGGCACTGTCGAAATGGTGTCTGATAACCTCGGCGCGCGCTTTTCCCACTACCTCGGCAATGTCCTCGAGACTGGCTTCGCGTATGCGTTTTACGCTCTTGAAGTGGCGCAGCAGTGCCTCTGCGCTCTTCGGACCGATGCCGTTTATGTTGTCGAGCTCGCTGTGCAGGGCGTGGCGTGAGCGTTTGTCGCGGTGGAAGGTGATGGCGTAGCGATGAACCTCGTCCTGAATTTTCGTTAGAGCGTGGAAAAGTTCGCTGTCTGTCTTCAGTGCCACCACCTGCGGCGGGAAGCCGTAGAGCAGTTCATTTGTGCGGTGACGGTCGTCTTTGGCGAGTCCGGCGATGGGGATTGAAAGCCCGAGCTCGTCCTCCACAACCTTGCGCACAACCTCCATCTGACCGCGTCCGCCATCGGTTATTATGAGGTCGGGCAGGGGTTCGCCTTCCTCACTCATACGTCCGTACCGGCGACGCACCACTTCTTGCATCGAGGCATAATCGTCAGGTCCTACGACGGTGCGTATATTGTACTTGCGATAGTCTTTTTTCGATGGCTTCATACCCTTGAAAACCACGCATCCGGCCACGGCGTCGGTGCCTGATATGTTGGAGTTGTCGAAACATTCTATGTGGTATGGCAGCTTCTCCATTTGCAGTTTTTGCTGCAATTCCTTCATCAGACGGGTCTGTTTTTGCTCAGGATTGAGCTTTTCGGCCTGTTTCAGACGGTCGAATTTGTATTGTTTGCAGTTCATTTCAGACAGTTCGAGCAGGTGTCTTTTGTCTCCGCGCTGCGGAACTATGAACGCTGCCTCGCGCAGTTTCCAGCTCATCTCAAACGGTACTATTATCTCCGTTGCCTTGCTTCCGAACCGTTCGCGTATCTCCGGAATGGCGGTAATAAGCAGATCTTCGTCGGTCTCGTCGAGCTTTCGTTTATATTCGAAGGTGAAACTCTGGTTTATTGCACCGTTCTTTACGTGTATGAAGTTGATGAAAGCGTTGCGGCGGCTGTCGTCGTCGGCTATGCTGAATACGTCGATATCCGTTATCGTGTGGCTCACGACCTCGCTTTTGGCGCAGAAATTCTCTATAAGCACGTATTTCTGTTTTAATGCTTCGGCCTCTTCAAACTTCATCTCGGCGGCTTTCTGCATCATTTCGTCGTATATGGCACGGCTTATCTCGCGTGTATTGCCCTTCAGAATCTCTTTTGCCTGATTTATGTTGGCGCGATAGTCTTCCCACGTCTGGCAGCCTATGCAGGGCGCGTTGCAGTTGTGTATGTGGTACTCCAGACACGGTTTATACTTGTTTTGCTCTATTCCTTCCTTTGTTATCGGCATACGGCATGTGCGTGGTTTGTACAGCTTCTTTATAAGGTCGAGTATCGCATACATGCTTGCCAGGTGGCTGTACGGACCGTAGTATGTGCCGAATTTGCGGTTTATCTGGCGTGTCTTGAATATGCGCGGCAGATATTCGTTGGTTATGCATATGCTGGGGTAGGTCTTTCCGTCTTTCAGCAGAACGTTGTAGCGCGGGCTGTATTTCTTTATCAGACTGTTCTCGAGAAGCAGGGCGTCCTCCTCGGTGTTCACCACCGTGTAGCTGATGTCGCGTATCTTAGAGACAAGCACCTTTGTCTTGAAACGGTCAACCTCCTTGTGGAAGTAGGAGGACACACGCTTCTTCAGACTCTTTGCCTTTCCTACGTATATTATAGTGTGGTTCTCGTCGTAGAACTGATAGCTTCCCGGCTTGTCGGGCATGCTTAGAACGATGGCCTTCAGCTTGTCAGTTAACTGCTGTCTTTCTTCTTTGTTCATATTGCGTAACTTGTTTATATAGAGTATATTTGCGCGTTAAAGTTTCACGTGAAACCGTAAGTAGGCGCTGTTTGTTCCACGGTTGTCGGACGGGTCGTGCACCAATGGTCAGTGGGTGTTTGGCGGATATGTTTCGTCGAGGTTGTCCGTGTGTGCCGTCGGTCACTTTGGCGGATGGCGGCACTATGGCTTTCTCTTATTCTTGATCCTGTTTGCGACTGCGAATCTGTTTTCCGTATCTGGTAGTGAAGTGGTGTACTTATGTTTGATGGATGTCTTGCTGTTGTTCGGACGTTTCTCTTTCGTGTCATCACGCACTTCTTATCGCTCTGCTGGAATGTTTATTCCTTTAGGTGGATTCCATCTTGTGCCTGAGTAAATCGGTGATTCTAGTCTCCCCGGCAAATTTATATTCCTGAAGCTAATGCGTTGTGTCGTGAATCCGTTTGGGCGATGTCTCACGATTTATTGCAATGCTTCTTTGCCTGATGCGTGCTTTACAGCAAATTTGATTGCAGTATGTCTCTGCCATGAGAGTGGGGCGCTGTTTTCTGGAATGCTTCTTTATGTAGTCTAAGAAACCTTTTATTACCAAGCATTGAAAAAAGCTTTTTTATCGCAATCATTCTATTTTGCTGGATATATCGCAGCTTTTTGAACCCTGTATAGTTCCCGCCTCATTCGCAATAAACAGAAAACCGGCCGGCTGGCGCATTTCTGGTGACAGATGCACACCATTATTGCGCTTCAACCGACCGGTTTTTTGGAATTGTATTAAATCTGTATGAGAGATGTTACTTCGATGTCATCGTCGAATACATCGCGACCATTCATATTCTCGTTTACGAGTTCTATGATGAAGTTGCAATATACTTTCTTCGGATGGAACTTCTTTACGAGATCGCATGCAGCTTTCATTGTGCCGCCTGTTGCGAGCAAATCGTCGTGAAGAAGAATTATATCGTTTTCGTCGATTGCATCGCGATGGATCTCGATGGTGTCGGTTCCGTACTCCTTAGCGTATGTTTGTTGTACGGTGTCGCATGGCAGCTTGCCGGGCTTGCGGCATAATACGATGCCGGCGCCAAGACGTATTGCGATGGCAGAAGACATAACGAAGCCGCGCGATTCGATGCCGACTATCTTTGTGATGCCTTTGTCCTTATAGAGGTCATACATCTCATCATTGATCAGCTTCAGGCATTCGGGGTTCTTGAACAGTGTTGTGACGTCTCTGAAGTTTACTCCTTTCTTTGGCCAATCCTTTATGCAACGAAGGTTGTCCAGCAATAGTTTGTTGTTCATTTTCAATAAGTTATAGTGTGTTTGTTACTTTATTTGTTTCACGTGGAACTATCTATGCATCAGTACGAGCAGCACATTTATGTCGCTCGGTGACACTCCGGGAATGCGACTGGCTTGCGCCAATGTCTCCGGATTTATTTTCTCGAGCTTCTGCCTTGCTTCAGTTGAGAGCTCGTGAAGCTCCGAGTATTTGAAGTGTCCTCTTATCTTAATATTCTCAAGACGATGCATTTTATCGGCAATTAGTTTTTCGCGTTCAATATATCCTTTATATTTAATGCATATCTCTGCTGCTTCTGTAACCTCTTCACGACGTTCATCTATCGAAGAAATCAGCTCTTTTAGCGAAGGAACAATCTCGCTCAGATTTTCTATCGTTATCTGCGGACGAGAAATGAGGTCTGCAATATGACATCCCATACGCAGTGGAGTGGTGCCGAGAGCTTCGAGCGCGCTGTTTATTTCGCGCGGTTTCACCGACTTCTTGTTGCAGAAAGTAATGATTTTATCGATGTTCTCTTTTTTCTTCATCCATACGTCGTAACGCTCTCTGCTTACTATTCCGAGGTCGTAACCCTTTTGTGTGAGTCGGGCATCGGCGTTATCCTGGCGCAGAAGTATTCGATATTCGGCACGTGATGTAAACATTCGGTACGGCTCGTCAACGCCTTTAGTCGTCAGATCGTCGATGAGTACGCCTATATATGCCTCATCTCGCTTGAGCACCACGGGATCATTGCCGGCGCAAGCCAGTGCAGCATTGATGCCGGCCATCAGTCCCTGTCCTCCGGCTTCCTCATATCCGGTAGTGCCGTTCACCTGTCCTGCCATGTAAAGACCCTTTATCATTTTCGATTCGAGCGAAGGATAAAGTTGTGTCGGGTCAAAGTAGTCGTATTCTATGGCGTATCCCGAACGATAAACCTTTACGTCGCGCAATGCCGGAATCTTGTGCAGGGCATTTATCTGCACGTCCATCGGCATGCTTGATGAGAATCCGTTGAGATACATCTCGTTGGTGTCTTCGCCTTCCGGCTCGAGAAAAAGAGGATGCTGATCTTTGTCCGGGAATGTCACGAGCTTTGTCTCGATTGACGGACAGTAGCGAGGACCTATGCTGTGTATTTGTCCATTGTATAGAGGAGAGTCGGCAAGTCCGGCGCGTAAAGTGTCGTGCACTTCCTTGTTTGTGTAGCATGTCCAGCAAGGCAGCTGCTTCAGAGGACGTCGTCCGCTTATGTAGCTGAAGCTATGATAATCGTTCTCGCCAGGCTGCTCTTCCATATCTTCAAAGTGAACGGTGCGCTTGTCTATTCGTACCGGCGTACCTGTCTTCATCCTCGCCGAGGTTATGCCGTGTCGTGTGATGCTTTCGGTGAGGTGGGGTACTGCCGGTTCGGCACAACGTCCGCCCGGAACCATGTGGTGACCTATGTGCATCAAACCGTTGAGGAATGTTCCCGCCGTGATGATTACACAGTGAGCGTGCAGCTCTACGCCCCATATCGTGCGTACACCGTCGGCACGTCCGTCCTTGACGAGCAGTTCGTCGGCCTGGTCTTGCCAGATGTCGAGATTGTCGATTGAGTCGAGCGTGTGTCTCCACTGCCAGATGAACTTCTCCCGGTCGCACTGTGCTCTTGGACTCCATACGGCCGGTCCCTTGCCACGGTTGAGCATTCTGAACTGTATGGATGCCGCGTCTGTCACCAGACCTATATATCCTCCGAGTGCGTCGATCTCGCGCACGATCTGTCCTTTTGCTATTCCTCCCACGGCCGGGTTGCAGCTCATCTGCGCGATCTTGTTCATATCCATCGTCACAAGACAAGTCTTTGCTCCCATACCTGCCGCGGCGGCGGCTGCCTCACATCCCGCGTGGCCGCCTCCGATTACGAGTACGTCATAAAATAAATTCATTATTTGCTGGAAAAATTTAACGTCGCAAAATTAAGAATAAAAATCGATTTTTGCTTTAAAATAATTTGATTTATCATTAAAATATAGTATTTTTGCATTCCGTATAGGGCAGCTGTTACCTATAAAGAGGTAACGGGAGCGATGCTTAACTGCTACATTATGTGGAATATAAATAATTCAAACAGTTAAATAATTAAATTTCAATCATTTATGTGGTTAATCAATTCTTCTATTGGTAGAAAAGTTGTGATGTCGGTTACCGGTGTCGCGCTTATTCTATTCTTGACATTCCACATGTCAATGAACGTTGCGGCTCTCTTCTCTGGAGCAGCCTATAACATGATTTGTGAGTTTCTGGGTGCCAACTGGTACGCCTTAGTGGCAACGCTTGGTCTGGCTTTCCTGGCAGTGGTGCACATCGTCTATGCCTTCTGGCTCACGATGCAGAACCGTGCGGCGCGCGGTAACGAGCGTTACATGGTGACATCGCGTCCTAAGAAAGTGGAGTGGGCTTCACAGAACATGCTCGTACTGGGCATCATCGTATTGCTCGGACTTGCTCTTCACATGTTCAACTTCTGGTACAACATGATGTTTGCCGAGCTCACAGGAATGAGTGTTGCACACGATCCTGCTGATGGTTTCGCTTACATCAAGGACACTTTCGCTAATCCTGTTTACGTTGTGCTTTACATCGTATGGCTCGTTGCAATCTGGTTCCACCTCTCTCACGGTTTCTGGAGCGCAATGCAGACATTCGGCTGGAACGGTAAGGTATGGTTCAACCGTTGGAAGGTCATCGGCATTGTTTACACAACACTTCTGATGCTCGGCTTCCTCGTAGTAGTACTGGCTTTCGCTTTCAACATTGCTCCAAGCTTGAACTGCTGCATCTAATTCATTTATACAAATACAACACATAATTCATAAAGTTATGGCAAAACAACTTGATTCGAAGATTCCTGCCGGCCCCGTGGCTGAGAAATGGACAAACTATAAGGCTCACCAGCGCCTGGTGAACCCCAAGAACAAACTGAAGCTCGATGTTATTGTTGTGGGTACCGGTCTTGCCGGAGCCAGCGCAGCAGCTTCTCTCGGAGAGATGGGCTTCAATGTCCTGAACTTCTGTATTCAGGATTCACCGCGCCGTGCTCACTCTATCGCAGCACAGGGTGGTATCAACGCAGCAAAGAACTATCAGAACGATGGTGACTCCACTTATCGTCTGTTCTATGATACAGTGAAAGGTGGTGACTATCGTGCACGTGAAGCAAACGTATATCGTCTTGCTGAAGTATCAAACAACATCATTGACCAGTGTGTCGCTCAGGGTGTTCCTTTCGCTCGTGAGTACGGCGGTATGCTTGCCAACCGTTCATTCGGTGGTGCACAGGTGTCACGTACATTCTATGCAAAGGGCCAGACAGGTCAGCAGCTGCTGCTTGGTGCTTATTCTGCACTCAGCCGTCAGATACACGAAGGCCGCGTAAAGCTCTACACACGTTACGAGATGGAAGACATCGTCATCGTTGACGGACGTGCTCGCGGTATCATCGCAAAGAACCTTGTAACAGGTAAGCTGGAGCGTTTCTCTGCAAATGCAGTTGTTATCGGTACCGGTGGATACGGAAATACATATTTCCTCTCTACAAACGCTATGGGTTGCAACTGTACAGCAGCTATGGCATGCTACCGCAAGGGCGCTTATTTCGCAAATCCTTGCTACGTACAGATCCACCCGACATGTATCCCTGTACACGGCGACAAGCAGTCTAAGCTGACACTTATGTCAGAGTCTCTGCGTAATGATGGCCGTATCTGGGTTCCGAAGAAACTTGAGGACGCAAAGGCTCTGCAGGCAGGAAAGAAGAAACCTACAGACATTCCTGAGGAAGACCGCGACTATTATCTGGAGCGTCGCTATCCGGCATTCGGTAACCTCGTTCCTCGTGACGTTGCCAGCCGTGCGGCAAAAGAGCGTTGCGACAAGGGCTACGGCGTAAACAACACAGGTCTTGCTGTATATCTCGACTTCTCAGAGAGTATCGAGCGTCTAGGCATCGACGTTGTTCTGCAGCGTTACGGCAACCTCTTCGATATGTATGAGGAAATCACCGACGTTAATCCGGGTGAGCTTGCAAACGAGATCAACGGTGTCAAGTATTACAACCCGATGATGATCTATCCGGCTATCCACTACACAATGGGTGGTCTGTGGGTTGACTACGAATTGATGACAACAATCAAGGGTCTGTTCGCAATCGGCGAGTGCAACTTCTCTGATCACGGTGCAAACCGTCTGGGAGCATCAGCGCTGATGCAGGGTCTGGCCGACGGATACTTCGTTCTGCCTTACACCATCCAGAACTACCTTGCCGATCAGTCTATCTGGCCGCGCATCTCAACTGACCTTCCAGAGTTCGAGGAGGCAGAGAAGGGTGTTCAGGCAGAGATCGACCGTCTGATGAATATCAAGGGTAAACGCTCTGTTGACTCAATCCACAAGGAACTCGGACACATCATGTGGGAGCATGTAGGTATGGGTCGTACGGCTGAAGGTCTGAAAGAAGGTCTTGAGCTTATTAAGAAAGTACGTAAGGAATTCGAGACAAACCTCTTTATCCCAGGATCGAAAGAAGGTCTCAACACCGAGCTTGACAAGGCCATCCACCTCCGCGACTTCATCACTATGGGCGAGCTCATCGCTTACGACGCACTTTCACGCAACGAGTCTTGCGGCGGACACTTCCGTGAGGAGTATCAGACTGAGGACGGCGAGGCTAAGCGCGACGATGAAAACTACTTCTACGTAGGTTGCTGGGAGTATCAGGGCGACGACACCAAGGCACCTGAACTTATCAAGGAACCGCTTGAGTATGAGGCTATTAAGGTTCAGACACGTAACTACAAGAATTAATAAACAACCACAGAACATACAATTATGGACAAAAATATAAGTTTCACACTTAAAGTTTGGCGTCAGAACGGTCCTAAGGCAAAGGGTCATTTTGATACCTTTGAGATGAAAGATATCCCCGGTGATACATCTTTCCTCGAAATGCTTGATATTCTCAACGAGCAGCTGATAGAAGAAGGCAAGGAGCCTTTCGTGTTCGACCACGACTGCCGTGAGGGCATCTGCGGTATGTGCTCGCTCTACATCAACGGTCATCCCCACGGACCTGCTACCGGAGCTACAACATGCCAGCTCTACATGCGTCGTTTCAACGACGGCGACGTGATCACAGTTGAGCCGTGGCGTTCGGCCGCATTCCCTATCATCAAGGACTGCATGGTTGACCGTGGCGCATTCGACAAGATCATCCAGGCCGGTGGTTACATCAGCGTACGCACAGGTCAGCCGCAGGACGCTAACGCAATCCTCATCCCGAAAGAGGCTGCCGACGAGGCAATGGACTGCGCTACATGTATCGGTTGCGGCGCATGCGTAGCTGCCTGCAAGAACGGTTCTGCAATGCTCTTCGTGTCGTCAAAGGTTTCTCAGCTCGCACTTCTGCCGCAGGGACGTCCCGAGGCTGCAAAGCGTGCCAAGGCAATGGTTATGAAGATGGAAGAGCTCGGCTTCGGTAACTGCACCAACACCCGCGCTTGCGAGGCTGAGTGCCCGAAGAATGAGAGCATCTCCAACATCGCCCGCCTGAACCGCGAGTTCATCAAGGCTAAGCTGGCTGACTAATAAGAAATATCATTCTATAGCTAATCACAGGGCGGAGATTTCGGTCTCCGCCCTGTTTTTTTATTCCCTTATGTCGTAATTACGGCTTTTTCTTTCGTCAGACGGCCTATTTCGATTACACCGGATAGTTGTCCCGTCGGTTCTGTCTGCACGCTCAGAACGAAAGGAAAAGGCTGTTTTTGCGGCGTTTATATGCTGCCGATAGCCTGCGTATCATATAATTTTGTATATTTGCGTCAGGTTATCACGTCTTCGTCTGCTGTTTCGGACCGTGTGACGTGAAGCGGTATGTGGATATGCCGCTGATTATTATTCACCGGTTCAGACATAAATCGACAGGTATGCAACCTTATCTCTGAGGGTGCGGCAAATTGTTGCCGGCAGCCTGAATATGATATTATGATAAGAAAGAATATTTATAAAAGGACTAAAATTTAGGATTATGAGATGTCGTAAGTCATTATTGATAACTGTTTTCCTGGCTGTGTGCGCTATTGTATCAGTCTTTGCCGGTGGAGTGGAGCGTTCCCGACTCACCGGCAGCAGTCAGCCAATGTGTTTGCGCCACGCTTTCTGCGGTTCTCTTTCTGCCGATACTCTCTCGCAAGTATTCTCAATAGCCGACAGTCTCTCGCCCGGTGATGTGGCACCGAGCTTTCCCGGTGGCATCGAGGCTTTGGAGCGATATATCAAGGATAATCTCATCTATCCAACCATCGCGCGTGAGAATGGCATCGAAGGCAGCGTTTCGGTGGCTTTCACGGTCATGCCCGACGGCAATTTGAGTGATATCCGTGTCGTGAAAGCCATAGATCCTTCGCTCGACCGTGAGGCTGCACGTCTTGTGAAATCCATGCCTTTCTGGACTCCTGGCCGCCGACACGCCCTTGGCGACAAGCCCGCTGCCATGCGCTGCATCATCGTTCTGTCGTTCAGATTGGCCGATCTTCCGGCGCGTTCACGCTATTCTCTCTATGCCCCTGTTCCCATGGATACGCCCTCGGATGTGTTCTCTATTATGGACAGCCTGTCGCCTGGCGATGTGGCACCGAGCTTTCCCGGCGGAGTAGAGGCTCTGGAGCGATACATCAAGGATAATCTCGTCTATCCAACCCTCGCGCGTGAGAATGGCATCGAAGGCAGCGTTCCGGTGGCTTTCACGGTCATGCCCGACGGCAATTTGAGCGATATCCGTGTCGTGAAAGCCGTGGATCCTTCGCTCGACCGTGAGTCTGCACGTATTGTGTACTCCATGCCCCGTTGGACTCCTGGCCGCCGACACGCCCTTGGCAATAAGCCTGCTGCCATACGCTGCATTGTTGTGATAACGTTCAGACTTGCTGATTAAGATAAACAATATGTCATATATGCGGCGGTGCATGGTTGATTATAAAAGACCGAGCGCCGCCGTTTTGTTTTCATGTGTTTGCGAGCGTAGGGTGGTGAATGGTTCGTATTGTAATATTGAAAAGATTGCTTTACCAAATAGAAATGTTTCAGACAACGGCAGCCCGAGTTATGAAAAAGTATCATCATAATGAGGGTGATTTCAGTATTTGACACGTTAGAGTCACGGTGGTATGAGCGTTTTATGACAGGTCTTAGCGTATATTTTGACATACATCAAAAAAATTGTAAAATTGAAAATCAGCGTAGCTAAATCATCTGCCATACAAAATAATTCTATAACTTTGCTTTCGGTGATCATAGCGATTATTGTTTGTAATTCTTTGTAATTCAGCACTATAAGGTTACGACAATTTTCGCTAATCACCAAATTTTCAAAGACTTACAATTCGTGGATCTCACGTTACAATAATAAAGTTCACTTTCATATAGGGGTATTAATGTTATTATGCGTTATCATAATAAATCATTGATTTAATAACTATTTTATGAAGATCATCAATTTATTTTCTATCAGCTTACTGCTTATGATGGCAGGGGTAAAAGCGAGTTCTCAAGAAGTAAAATCTGTGAAATCGTTTGAAGTCGAGATATCGGTAGGTGGAACTTACGGTATTGACAAGTATGTAGGCAAAAAACTGGTCGGTCCTGCTTTTGCCATTGAAGGCAGATATAATTTCCCACGAAATCCAATGGACTTAGGTTTGGAAATATATGCCGGAAGTACAGCAAGAAAGTATGAAGGTTCAAACCTGTCAAACAGAATTTTATCACTGTCTGTTTATTCAGACTATAATTTTAATAGAGGAAAGACGTTTTCTCCATTCATCGGAGTAGGTGTCGGTATTGCATCTTGTAATGTAGTCCAAGGATATTATGGAAACGATGCTGCTAAAGCAATATTTACACCACGTATTGGTATTGAGATGTTTAATCATTTTAGAGTGACAGTTTATTCCAAATTAGGTTACAGAGGTTATAATAATTTTGGAGTTTCTGTAGGATACGCATTTGGCGGTGGCAGAAAATAGATTCATTCATAATGACAAATGACTTTAATATAATTGCGCGAGTCCGATATAAGGAAACGCGTATGAAAATTGGTGATTATATACCTGAATTCTTTTGGTAGGTGATGCCGATTCACTTTCCAAAAGAATACAGTATAGGCAACTTTCAAATTGTAACCGGTTTTCAGTTTTTCCCTCAGGATTTCCATATATACCCCAAAAAATAAGCGCGTATTTGCGGGCGGACTCTTCGTCGGGCGCAAATACGCGGATTATGAGAGGTTTATGTAATATATTGAATATCAATGATTTATATTTAAAGGACTTTTAAACGTATTGCGAAAAGCACCATTTCGGCATGCGAAATGGCCTGTTTCGGGTGCTGAAATGCACCATATCGCACCCTGAAATGGGCTTAATCGGACTGCGAAATGGGCAATATCAGAAAGCAGGATGAATATTTTCGGACTACGATATGGGGTATATGAAAGGGCGGTATAGTGCGGAATGACCTTAAATGTGCCGATTTTAACATTCCTTTACATCTCTTTCGCGAAAATATTTTGTCAAAATTTAGTCAAGAAAAATCGTAAGTAGTCGTTCGGATTTGGGTTAAAAATACTGGTCTCGGGTGCGGGGAAAAGGCCTGGAAGAGTGTGCCGCGCTTGCGTGGATGGTTTGTCTGTCATGGCAGTGTGAATTAATTACAGTGCTCGGAACGTGTAGTCACGGTTTATTTTACACGTTTTGTCAGCTTTGTCGGCAGACTGTCCGACACCCGGTATCGTGCTTTCATGATTCATTCACTCTGCCTTGTCGGCCGGTTTTGCCGTGCTCTGTGCCACACGATGGATAAAGGCCAAGCCCCACAGGCGTTATGTCGCCCCGTGACATGTGCCGTCACGCGCGGTCACAGGCATTGATGCGTCACGCGCTGCGTTTTCCTCCGTGCAGCGGTGGTGAGCCGGACGGCAGGTTGCCGGCTTATCTATGCGGTGGAATATGAAGGATTAAAAAATGCGGACAGGCCACAACCGGGAGGCACGACGGAGCCGTACATGAAAAGTCCGTGATTATTTCGCATGACGTCACGTGCTGAACTGCGGTCTTCCTTCAGTCGGCCGGCGGTCTTTTTTGCATGTTCGTGCATCGTATCACGCGAAATATCACGGACCGGTTATGAAAAAGAGTTGCGTGGTTATTGTTCAAATCATCATCCGCCGCCGCTGTTGTCGTATGTATTTTCTCCCTTATGCCGTTTTCTTTCTCTTCTGAGGGCTTTTACGGCCATGGGCGTTATCTTGTCCGTCCGTGGCTTTTTGGCCCGTCAGAGAGCCTTATTTGTACTCCTGCACGGGCAGTTCTCCGTTTAAGGCTCCCAGTGCGTTGTAAGCCAGCGACTCCATCTCTCCCTCGCCGGGCATCACTATCATCGGCGCGAGATAGTCGGTCTGTCTCTTCAGCTCGTTCACGCAGTATGTGCTGTATGCTATTCCTCCCGTCAGTATTATGGCGTCCGCCTTACCCTCGAGCGCCACAAACATCGCGCCTATCTGTTTCGCCACGGTGTAGAGCATGCCCTCGAGCACCGAGTGCCACGGCTCTTCGCCATCCTCAGCCTTGCGCGACACGGTTATCATGTCGTTCGTCCCGAGGTGGGCCACAAGTCCTCCCTTGCCGCTGAGCATTGCTTTTATCTGCTTTTTGCTGTACTCGCCGCTGAAGCACATCTCCACAAGCTGGCTCGCTGGGAGCGTTCCTGCGCGTTCGGGTGAGAACGGACCTTCGCCGTCGAGCGCGTTGTTCACGTCAATCACCTGTCCCTTGCGGTGCGCGCCCACCGATATTCCTCCGCCCAGATGAGCCACTATGAGATTCATGTCCTCGTATTTGCGCCCCACCGACGCGGCGTATTTGCGTGACACTGCCTTGCTGTTAAGCGCATGGAATATGGATTTCCGCTCTATGCCCGGCAGTCCGGTGAGCCTTGCCTGCGGCTGCATCTCGTCCACCACCACGGGATCTGCGATGAACGCCGGGCAGTGACACTGCGACGCTATCTCGTCGGCTATGAGCGCTCCGAGGTTGCACACGTGCTCGTGTTGCGCATGACGGAGGTCATATTTCATCTGCTCGTTCACGGCATACACACCTCCGTGCAGCGGCTTCAGCAGTCCTCCGCGGCCTATCACCGCATCGAAGTTCATCTCGATTCCCGCTTCCCTGAGGTTGCGCATTATGTAGTTGCGGCGATACTCGTACTGGTCGTTCACGTTGTGGAATGCTGCCGTCTCGGCGGCAGGGTGGTGTCCTCCCGACATCCACACCACTTTGTCGTCCTCAAAGACAGCGGTCTTGGTGGATGTTGAGCCGGGGTTTATAACGAAAATCCTTTTCATTTTAGCGGATAAATAGAATATATGTCAGTTTCTTTTCTTTATTATGTTTTATGTCCTTTTGTCCGTTGCGTCGCGCTCGGTGCGTCACGCCATGTTGCATGCCAGCAGCAGGCTGCCCATCTTGGCCTCTGTAGAGTCGGCCCTCGATGCAATCACCACCGGCGCTACGGTTCCGCAGAGCATTCCCGCGGTGGTTGCTCCGGCGAAGAGCGTTATGGTCTTGTAGAACGTATTGGCAGCCTCGATGTTCGGGAATATCAGTATGTCGGCCTTTCCCGTGACGTCTGAGGTCAGGCCTTTTATGCGTGCGCTCTCGCTGTCGCATGCCGTCTTCACGTCCATCGGTCCGTCTATCGCCGTGCGTCCGTATCTTCCCTCGGCCGTGCGGCGTTTCAGTTCGGCATAGCTCAGCGTGTGCGGGAACTTCTCGCTCGTCTTTTCGGTGCAGTGTATCAGTGCCACGCGCGGAGTGTCTTCGTCTCCGTTGAGCCGTCTGAACACGTTTAGCGCATATCTGAGTATGGCGTCGAACTGCTCGGTGTCGGGGCGTGGAATGACCGCAGCGTCTGAAAACAGCACCAGTTTGTCATATTGCGGTATGTGCGCCTCGGTGATGTGGCTCAGCGTGTGACCCGGTATCAGCAGTCCGTTCTCCTTGTCGAGCACAGCCCTCAGCAGCACGTCAGTGTTCAGCGTGCCTTTCATCAGCACGTCGGCACGTCCTTCTCTCACCGCTGTCACGGCCATGCGTGCCGCCTCTTCGGGCGTGTCTGTCAGCACTGTTTCCACATGTCCCGGACTGAGAGCCGCTAGTTCGTCAGCCTTTCCGGCCTTCTCGCGGCGCGCGAACAGGACAAAATCGGCCATGCCTTCATTCAGACATCTGCCTATCACCTCACCCGTGTGTTCGTCCTCGGGTGCTGCCACGGCCACCCTTTTGCGTCTGCCGTTCTGGAGCAGCCTCTTCGCCATAGCGTCAAAATCGAGTCTTTCTTTCATAAATATCCGACTTTTTTACAAAAATAGTGTATTTTTCCGAATCCATATCTGCCGTAATGCGAATTTTATTGTAAGTTTGCAGTTAAAGAATCTTTATCGACCAAAAATGAGGAAACATCGGATATTTTTCCCCTTATTTTCCCCTCTGCCGGCGGCATCTGTGCATGCGTCGGGGTGGTGCGTGCGTCATGAGATTCCAATGGTTCAGAACCGCTATTTGAAAACTATCATCATATCACAACGATAAAATGAAAAAAATATTCCTGTTCCTGGTTTTCGCCGCGTCAGCACTCACCGCGGCGACCGACGGCCGGCTGAGTGCCACGGCCCTCTCGCTTGAGAAGCGCGGCTATGTGAACGTGAAGAAAGCCGACCCTTCCATCTTCGTGTCGCTCATGTATAGCCGTGCCGACAATTTCACGGGTGAGGTGCTCTACACCGACTTGCGCGAGGCCTATCTCCATCCCAAGGCTGCCGCCGCACTCGTGAAGGCGCAGAAACGTCTCAAGCAGCTGCGTCCCGACCTCAGTCTGAAGGTTTACGACGCCGCACGCCCAATGTCAATACAGCAGAAGATGTGGGACAAGGTGAAGAACACTCCGAAATATTTCTACGTGAGCAATCCCGCACACGGAGGCGGACTGCACAACTATGGTATGGCAGTAGATCTAACTCTTTGCACACTGAAGGGCGACACCATACCCATGGGCACCAAGATAGACTACATGGGTGCCGCTGCACACATAGACAAGGAGGCCTCGCTCGTGGCTTCTGGCCGCATATCCAAGCAGGCGCAGGCCAACCGCCGGTTGCTGCGTGAGGTGATGAGATATGCCGGATTCAAGCCTCTGCGCACGGAGTGGTGGCACTTCAACTACGTGTCGCGCGCCACGGCGAAGAAGTATTACAAGGTTATAAAGTGACGCCGGCGGTTTTACTATCGTGCGTCCATCGCTTAATACTTAATACGGAAAAAGCCCTTAAAGCTCCGCCAATGTCTGTGCGTGGGGCTTTAAGGGCTTTCTTCTCGATCGTTTACGTCACTTTCCGATGTCCATCTTCCAGTTGCCTTTCTCGTCTTTTATCATCTTGCAATCCTCTTCCTCCTCTTCGCCGTTGCCGTAAACCATCTTCACCTTAACCACGGCTTTATCTCCGCTCTCGTCGATTGTCTCTGAAAGAATCTCATACGACTTGAATCCGCCCTTCTTTGCATAAGCACTTTCCGCCTTGCTCTGCAACATTCCGGATATGGTTTTCTTTGCAGCCTCAGGGTCTTCGCCCTCTTTCACGGTGATGTGGGCGCAGTCAACGAATTTGTCGTAGTCCTTGTTCTTGAGAGCCGACATGGCCTCTTCGGCAACGCTCTTCGGCGAGTTTCCGCCACCACAGGCTGTGAACGCGAACATGGCCACAGTAGCGACCAGCATTAAAAACAGTTTTTTCATAATGATAGAGTTTTTAGATAGTTAGTAAAGTTATAATTAGAAATAGATTATACGCTCGAATTTCTCGCTGTCGCAAAGGTCGGACGGCAGTATGCACCTGAGCTTCATGCCCGGCAGAGTTATGTCGTGTCTTGTGTTGCCGGCTATCGGCAGGCCGGCGGTCTTATACACATGTTCTATCAGTTCGCAGCAATACATACGGGTGGTGTCCGTGTCGTCGTAGTTATGATCGAACAGAGTGCCGCGCCGGTATATCTCCATTGCGTGGCGTGCCGCGCGTATGGCCGTTGCCGTATCGCCCTTGAGGCGTTTCACCTCACCTATCTTCGCGTTCATCGAAAGGAAAAACTTCTCGGGCGTCTCCATTTTCACGCGGTCAACATCGCCTTCAAAGTCGGGCTCGTCTGGCACGGCGTGCACCACCATCATCGTTCCGCAGGAGTCAACCACAATGCCCACGTGCGAATATCCTCCGCGCTTGTCCACCATCAGCACCGCATGACTGGCGAGCCCGTTGCCGCGGCGGAACACCAAGTCACCGGCCTTCAATCGGCAGTCTGCGGGCAGAATGCTCACAAATCCGTTCTCCGAGCAAGAGGCGAGGAGGGCAAAGGTCAGTATTGTTGTAAGCATTACGTTTTTCATAACGTGTCGTGTTGTACGATATATGATGGGAGTATGTATCACGGCAAGGATTGTAAGCTTTTATTGTCGGTATCTGCCTGTGCCGCTCCACATTCAGTATTTTACAAATATACGTAAAAAAAGCAATTTACAATGTATGTTGTTAATATATCACAACAAAATGGCGGATTCCCGTTAGCTGTTCGATGTATATATTTAAGAATTACAAGAGAAAGCGCGACGTGAACATTCCACGTCGCGCTTTCTGTATGTCAGTATCCGTAGCAGGCTGGTGTCAGAACTCGAGAATCATTACCTTCCGTGGTTCAAGCTGTGTGTCGTCTGTCAGCGACACGGTTCTGTCCGTCAGCACGTCCTTGGCTTCTGTGTTGTGCCCGATCACTTCGGCATAGCGCCTTACGGCAAACACTGTTGTCCTGCCGGTGCCGTTGACCACGGTCATTACGGTTCTGCCGTTGTATCGGCGTGCTATGACATAAACTCCGTTGTAAGGTATGAACTGTGTCTGTGAGCCATTTGTTATCACGTCGTTTCCCTGTCGCCAGTGGAGCAGGCGACTCAGCCACGTGAACATGGCGTTCTCTTCCGGCGTGCGGCCTCCGGCGGTGAAGGCGTTGTGGTCGTCGCCGGGAAATCCTCCAGGGAAGTCCTTGCGCACATAGCCGTCGGTTTTCTCCTTGGTGCCGTTCATTAGAATCTCCGTGCCGTAGTACAGCTGCGGTATTCTTTTTACGGTCAGCAGTATGGCCATTGCCTGTTTGAGTGCCGTTGTGTCACGTCCGTTGCCGAGGAAGCGGTCGGTGTCGTGGTTCTCGACGAATGCCATCACGCTCGACGGATTGGGATAAAGATAGTCGTAAACGAAGTTTTCGTATATACGGTTCATACCGTTGCCTGAACCATCTGTGTTCTCGTACTTGGCCTGATTAATCTTTGCATGGAAGCTGAAGTCCATTACTGTTTTCAGATAGCTGTTTCTTTGCGATATTTTCGAGTCTTTCTGCCATGCGGCTGTATATGGAGGATCGCTTACCCATGTCTCTCCTACGACGTTGAAGTTGGGATATTCCTCGTCTATCGTTTTCATCCACAGAGCCATCGCGTCTGCGTCGGCGTAAGGATATGTGTCCATGCGTATGCCGTCTATACCTACAGTCTCAATCCACCATATGCTGTTCTGGATGAGATATCTTATGACATGCGGGTTTCTCTGGTTGAGGTCGGGCATTGACGGCACGAACCATCCATCGACGGTTTCCTTGAGATCGATAGCGCTTGCATAAGGATCTACGGTAGGTGTCAGTTTGTAGGTGGTCTGCATATATTTTCGATTCACTTCGGCTTTGGTCTTATCCTTGCGGTCGTAAAGCCATTCGGGAGTGTTGAGCCAGTCTTTCGACGGCATGTCCTTTATCCACGGATGTTCGAATCCGCAGTGGTTGAATATCATATCCATTACGATTTTCAGTCCCTTGGCGTGGGCCTCGTCTGTCAGCCGGCGGTACTCGTCGTTTGTTCCGAAGCGCGGATCCACGCGGTAGTAATCGGTTGTAGCGTATCCGTGGTATGATCCGCCGGGCGAGTTGTTCTCAAGCACCGGCGTGAACCACAACGCGGTCACGCCCAGCTCCTTGAAGTAGTCGAGATGGCGGCGTATGCCTTCAAGGTCGCCACCGTGGCGTAGGCTGGGCTGCGAGCGGTCGGTCTTGTAAGGGTTCATGCCTTTTATGTCGTTGTTGTCAGGGTTACCGTCGGCGAAACGGTCGGGCATGAGCATGTAGAGCACATCGGCATTGGTGAATCCCATGCGCTCCTCACCGCGTTTCTCGCGTGCCTTCAGTTCGTATTTTACTTTCTTCACCGCCTTGCCGTTCTTGAAGTTGAGGGTCATCTCTCCGGGTTTCACTCCTTCGAGGTTGAGATAAACAAGCAGATAATTTGGGCTGTCGAGGCGCACTATGCTGTCTATTTTCACGCCGTCATAATCTGTCGTAACGTCGGCCTGGCGTATGTTCTCACCGTAAACCATGAGCTGTAGCGAGGTGTTTTTCATTCCGACAAACCAGTTTGCAGGGTCTATACGGTCGATTTTGACTGCGGCGCGGATTGTCATGACGCATAGAATCAGGCTTAATGGTAAAATAATTCTTTTCATAGGTATTTTCGTTATTTTAAAGTAAATCACGTTGATTGTTGGTGTAGTGGCGGACCGGTGTGGTGTAGTGGCGGTGCGTTTCATAAAAAACGTGGATGCGGACATACGTTTTGTTGTTTATGTATCTATGCCTGCATCCATGTTTGCCAGATTGTGTTTAGGCGTTTCCGTCTTCTGTCAGTTTCATATCATCATCGACAGTGCGCGGTTCTCGGCGCGTTCCATTATCTCGCGCTCTCCCGGACCCTTGTCGTTGATGCCGCAGAGGTGCAATATGCCGTGTATGATTACTCTGTGCAGCTCCTCATCATAGTCTTTGCCGTACAGTTCGGCGTTGGATTTCACTGTGTCGAGCGATATTACTATGTCGCCGCTCACGATGTCGTCCTCGTCGTAGTCGAAGGTTATGACGTCCGTGTAATAGTCGTGTCCGAGATATTCGCGGTTCACCTTGAGAATCTTCTCGTCGTTCACGAACATGTAGCCAACGTCACCCACGCGCTTTCCGTAGGTGGCTGCAACGGCTCGTATCCATGAGGTGACTGCTCTCTTCTTTATTTTCGGCATTGCCACGCCGTCGGTATTGTAAGATATCATAGTAGTTTTATTTATAATATTCAGAATGTTCAGGGTTGCCGTGAGGCGTTCAGCTGTGTGCTCAGTCGTCGTGTTCGTCCTTGTGGGGCAGCAGCGGCGACACGTCCTTACCGAAGTGCGACAGCTCTCTCACCACCGTAGAGCTCACGTTGTCGAGTCCCGGTTCGGCGGGAAGCAGTATTGTCTCCACGCCCGTGAGCATGCGGTTGATGTCAGCCTGCTCGCGTTCTGCCTCGAAATCTCTCACGCTGCGCACACCCTTCACGATGTATGCGGCTCCCATGCTGCGTGCGAAGTCTGCCGTGAGTCCCGAGTAGGTCATCACCACCACGCTGTCATCATCCTCGAACAGCTGTTCGATGGCTTTCTTACGCTCCAGAGGTGACATCATGCACTGCTTGTGCTCGTTCACTCCTATGCCTATTATCAGTCTGTCGAACAGCGGCAGCGCGCGTCTCACTATCGACATGTGGCCTATGGTGAAAGGGTCGAAACTGCCTGCGAATAGTCCTGTTTTCATTAGTCAGCTGTCGTTTGATATATATTGCAAAAATACAATTTTCTATGAATAATGCCAAATTAAAGTGGCTTTATGTTAAGTGAAATCAGATTTTTTGCAGTATCTTTGCATATGATATAGCTGCGCTCGGGAAATAGAAAGTAAACTTTCTTTCCACTCGCTGGCAATATCATTGCATAAGATATAGCTGCGCTCGGGAAATTGAAAGTAAACTTTCTTTCCACTCGCTGGCAATATCTTTAAATAAAACAAGCTGCGCTCAGCAATTAGAGAGCAAGCTCTCATTGCATTCGCTTGCATTGTTTTTGCATAAGATATAGCTGCACTCGGGAATGGAAAATGGATTTCCGTTTCATTTATCTGCGCTATACAGCACACATCATTAAACGACAGCGATAATAATGACAGACGATTTTGACATAAGACAGGAAGGCGTGGTCTCGGGCGAAAAGGAGTTCGAGAACGCGCTGCGCCCGTTGCGCTTCTCCGACTTCAGCGGTCAGCAGAAGGTGGTGGAGAATCTTGAGGTGTTTGTCGAGGCTGCCAAATATCGTGGTGAGCCGCTCGACCACACGTTGTTGCACGGTCCTCCTGGACTGGGAAAGACCACTCTGAGCAACATCATAGCCAATGAGCTGGGCGTGGGATTCAAGATTACCAGTGGTCCGGTGCTCGACAAGCCGGGCGATCTGGCAGGCATACTCACGTCGCTCGAGCCGCGCGACGTGCTGTTCATCGACGAGATCCACCGTCTGTCGCCCGTGGTCGAAGAGTATCTTTACTCGGCAATGGAAGACTATCGCATCGATATAATGATAGACAAAGGTCCTTCGGCACGCTCTATACAGATAGACCTCAACCCGTTCACGCTCGTGGGAGCCACCACACGCAGCGGTCTGCTCACGGCACCTCTACGCGCCCGTTTCGGTATAAACCTGCATCTGGAGTATTATCAGCCTGAGACGCTGGTGAAAATCATACGCCGTTCGGCAAGCATACTGAACGTTCCGATAGACGACGATGCCGCCGTGGAGATAGCCCGACGCTCGCGCGGTACGCCCCGTATAGCCAATGCGCTGTTGCGTCGTGTGCGCGACTTTGCCCAGGTGCGCGGTACCGGACGCATCGACACGGCAATAGCAAGCATGTCGCTCGCCGCGCTCAACATAGACCGTTACGGTCTGGACGAGACGGACAACAAAATACTGCTCACCATCATCGACAAATTCAGAGGTGGTCCGGTGGGCGTTTCAACCATAGCCACGGCCATAGGCGAGGATGCCGGCACGGTGGAGGAGGTGTATGAACCGTTCCTTATCATGGAGGGATTCATCAAGCGCACGCCCCGCGGACGTGTGGTGACGCCGCTTGCATACGAGCATCTCGGCCGCAACCCGTACAAAGGAAATATAATGGAGCCGCATCTGTTCGATTGAAACCGATGTGCAGGAGATAAGAGAAAAGCCCGTTGAAGAGTCAGAAAGTCTTCAGCGGGCTTTTGCTTTAATGCGCGATGTGTATGGAATAAGAAAATTATAATACTCCATTCTCCAGGTTCTGATACGCCGTTGTCCGTATTCTGATACATCACTCTCCGAATTCTGATACACAGCTCTCCGTATCTTATACGCCATTCTCCGGATTGTGATCATGCCGTTATCCTTCTGATTCATTCCGACCGCGTTTCCCGTGGCTTATGGATAATGGTTTTCTTATGCTTAAAAAATATCAATATTGATAACTTTCAATTTATAACCGGATTCCGGTTTTTCACTCCGAGTTTTCCGATATACCCCGAAAAATAAGCGCGTATTTGCGGCCTGACTCTTCTCGGGCGCAAATACGTGAAATATAAGAGGTTTTCATAAGGTATTGAATATCAACAACTTATATTTAAAGAGCATTTCTTCGTATTGCGAAAAGCACCATTTCGGCTTGCGAAATGGCCTATTTCGGAGGCCGAAAAGCACCATATCGCACCATGAAATAGGCTTAATCGTAACATGAAATGGGCAATATCAGAAAGTCAAATGAACTTTTCCAGACTATGATATAGGGTATATCAGAAGACGATATACCCCGAAACAGCCTCAGATACGCCGGATTTAACATTCCTTTACATCTCTTTTGCGAAAATATTTTGTCAAAATCGAGTCAAGAAAAATTGTAAGTCAATCACGTGAGTTTCCGTTAAAAATGCCGTCATCATGCGTTGGAAAAGACATGTAAATCACGCGCCGCGCTTCTAATGATGATTTATCCGTTGAGGCTGCGCGAATTTATTATTAAGAGAACAAAACTGTATTGTCAAACGAAAATATCCGCATTATTGCGTGGACATACGCTCATTGATAAACGGATATGTTTTTATTATTGCGTTGAAAAGTCCGCATTATTAAGTGAACGGAATCGTATTATAACGTGAGTTCGACGAATTGTAAGTCCTTGAAAATTTGGTGATTAGCGAAAATTGTTGTATCTTTATAGTACTGAATAACAAAGAATTACAAACAATAATCGCTATGATCACCGAAAGCAAAGTTATAGAATTATTTTGTATGGCAGATGATTTAGCTACGCTGATTTTCAATTTTACAATTTTTTTGATGTATGTCAAAATATACGCTAAAACCTGTCATGAAACGCTCATATCACCGTACCTCAA
>ENA-UOJS01001132-UOJS01001132.1-human-gut-metagenome-genome-assembly--contig:-C74-NODE-1132-length-23674-cov-8.010077_pt1 | contig 23674 bp, 25 predicted proteins | sample MGYA00242355_ERZ723902 | MGnify/ENA metagenome assembly ERZ723902
TGCACGTGATATAATTAAATGTATAATTGGCGGTTTTGCGAGCGCTTTTTGAAGCTTCGTGCCGGATCGGTTGCACGCGCACCGATCGGTACGCGCTACGGGTCTCATGCCAAACATTGATGCGACGAAAATGAAAAGAACAGGAAAGATGATCTGATGTATAAGAAATTCGTAAAACGGATGCTCGATATAATACTTTCTTTTGCCGGACTTGTATTGTCGTCGTGGCTGTTTCTTATCATTATCATTGCAATAGAGATCGATGATCCCGGTCCCGTCTTTTTCAGTCAGAAGCGCGTCGGTATACATAAAAAGCATTTCAAGCTGTATAAATTCCGCAGTATGAAGATGTCAACGCCGCACGATACGCCTACTCATCTGCTGGAAAATCCGGAGCAGTACATAACACGCGTCGGCAAATTCCTGCGCCGCACGTCGCTTGACGAGATACCGCAGCTCTGGAATATCCTGCGCGGCGATATGAGCGTGATAGGGCCGCGTCCCGCGCTTTGGAACCAGTACGATCTGCTTGAGGAGCGTGACAAGTACGGAGCCAACGATATAAAGCCGGGGCTTTCCGGCTGGGCGCAGATATGCGGAAGAGATGAACTGGAGATCCCGGATAAGGCGCGTCTTGACGGTGAATACGTAAGGCGGATGAGCTTTCGCTTCGACTGCCGCTGCTTCTTCGGCACGGCGATATCGACTTTGCGCGGCGACGGAGTGGTCGAGGGCGGCACGGGCGAGATGCACAGGATGGAGATCAAAAAGTGAAGATCCTTATTGCAACCAATCACTCATACATGCTTTATCGCTTTCGTCGCGAGCTTATTGAAGCGCTCATGCGCGAGCATGAGGTCATTCTCAGTATGCCGTTCGTGGGGCACGAGGACGATTTCAAAGCCATGGGACTGCGCTGTATAGATACGAAGCTTGACAGACGCAGTGTCGATCCTGTAAAGGATATAAGGCTTGTAAAGGCATACCGGGCAATGCTTGACGAAATTGCCCCGGATATTGTGATAACATATTCGATAAAACCGAATATCTATATGGGCAGCGCGTGTAAGGCGCGCGGGATCCCGTACTTTACGAATGTTCAGGGACTCGGCACGGCTTTTGAAAAGCCGGTGCTGTCTTCTGTCGTGACCGCCATGTACCGCGGGGCGCTCAGCCGCGCGGAAAAGGTTTTTTTTGAAAACACCGAAAATGCAAATTTCTTTACCGAACGAAAGATAGTTTCTCCCGAGCGCGTCTGCGTTCTGCCGGGGGCAGGGATAAATCTTGCGGAATATCCGTATCTCCCCATGCGTGATGACGGAGTGTGTAGTTTCCTCTTTCTCGGACGGATAATGAAGGAAAAGGGATGCGATGAGTTCTTTGCCGCAGCCAGGGCGCTCAAAAACGAGCTCGGCTCCAAGGTGGAGTTTGATGTCGTCGGCTTTTACGAGGATGCGTACAAGGAAATGGTCGATCAGCTCGTTTCGGACGGTATCATAAAATTTCACGGATTTCAGACAAATGTACACCCGTATTACGAAGCGGCTGACTGCGTGGTCCTGCCTTCATATCACGAGGGAATGTCAAACGTATTGCTTGAGGGCGCAGCCACCGGCAGGGCGCTCATAACGAGCGATATCCCCGGTTGCCGCGAGGCGGTGGAGGACGGCGTCGGCGGTTATCTCTGCCGGGTGAGAGACGCGGAGGGACTTACCGCCGCTATGCGGACGTTCGCCATAAGCTCGTTTGAGCGTCAGGCGCAGATGGGACGCTGTGGGCGGAAGCGGATGGAGCAGAAGTTCAGTAAAACCGCCGTTGTGGCGGAAACGCTCAAACACTTGGAGATCTGAAATGCGAGAGTTAGTCATCCTCATGCTCATGGCGGTCGCGCTGGCATGGTGCGCGGATCATGTTACGCTCGGACCGCCCGACCCTGTCCGGCGGAAGCGGCGTATTTTTTTCACCATACTTCTTATCGTGCTGCTGGCGGGCTTTGCCGGATTGCGAACGCACTGCAATGACACGGGCGCATACCGCCACGGCTATGAGCTTATAACCGAAGGCTCATGGGGAGTGTCCGACAAGAGCATTGGTGCTAACCCATTGTTCAACTGGGTCAATTACCAACTGAAAATGGCCGGCGTATCCACGCAGAATTACCTGATGTTTTGGGCGTTTCTGACCGTCGGATGCTACATTGCTTTTGCACACAGGTACTCGGTCAATTATCCGATGACGGTTTTCCTGCTGTTTACGACGGGCTGCTATACCTTTGCCTTTGCGGGCATAAAGCAGGCTGCGGCGGTCGGTATCGCCGCCGTCGCCGTGATGCTTGCACTGAAAGGTAAATGGATATTGTATATCGCCGCTGTCGGTATTGCAACGCTTATCCACCCGTATTCGCTCATGTATCTACTCGTGCCGTTTATGGGGTTTCGACCTTGGACGAAGAAGACCTATTGGATGCTGGCGATCTTTATTGCGGCGGGCTTTATGCTGCGTCCGCTGATCGGCACGGTCGTCGATATCACGACGATGCTCGGCGAGGAGTACACGGTCTCGTCGTTCACTGGCGAGGGGGTCAACATTTTCCGAGTTCTCGTGTGCAATGTGCCGCTGGTGCTGTCGTTTGTCTACCGTCAAAAGCTGTTTGCCGACAGCACAAAGGCGGAGAATCTTATAATGAATCTGACCATGCTCAACGGTGCGATAATGTTCGTTGGTCTGTTCGGCACGGCAAACTACTTCGGCAGACTCGCAAACTATTTTTTGATATTCCAATCGCTGTCACTGCCGTGGATGCTTAAGAAGATCGGCGGCAAAGACAGCCGAGTGCTTGCCATGCTTATGGTGCTGGGCTACATCGCATATTTTTACTACGCAAATGTTATTGCGATACCGTTTGACCAAGACTTTGCTCGCTTGTCCGTATCCGAATACTTTGCGCAGCTGGGAGGGTGATCCGTATGGAGCAGACACCGAAAATCAGCATCATCGTGCCTGTCTATAATGTCGAGCCATACCTCAGGCAGTGCATGGACAGCCTAATAAATCAGACATATCAAAACATCGAGATTATCTGCGTCGACGACGGCTCGACCGACGCAAGCGGCGAGATTTTGGAGCGGTACATGGCAAAGAGTGCCAATGTACAAGTTATTCACCAGAAAAACTCGGGTCTTTCCGCTGCTCGCAACACCGGCTTCTCGTTTTCAACCGGGGATTATATCATGTATGTCGACAGTGACGACTGGATTGATTTAGAAACCTGTGAGGTCGCTGTTAATACTGCGACTGAGCATAAAGCGGACATTGTCTTTTGGCCATACATCAGAGAATTTGATAGTGCTCAACTACCTAAGACGATGTTTTTCGATGACTTTATATACTTTGATCAAGAATCGTTTTTCGCGCAAGTCTATACAACGATTTCCGGTTTACACGGAACATATCTAAAGCATCCGGAGAACGCAGATACGCTTGTCACTGCGTGGGGAAAACTGTATCGAAAAGCAATTATTGCAGAAAACAATGCCGTTTTTGTTGATACAAAGGAAATAGGGACAGAAGATGCATTATATAATTTATGTGTTTTAAGATCTGTTAAGCGAGGAGTATATATTCGAAGATACTTCAATCACTACAGGAAGACCAATTCCATGTCATTGACAAGCACATATAAGCCAAAGCTCCGCAGCCAATGGAAGCGATTATTTGAGCACATGCGTCTTGTGGTTCAAAAATCGGAACATTGTAACAATCTGTTGGCTGCTCTCAACAACCGCATCAGCCTGAGCATAATCGGATTAGGGCTAAACGCTTTGGCGCTTCCCAATCGCAGGGCTTGGCGGGAAATTCGCAGCATTTTGTCCGACCCGGAATACCGCGCGGCGGTCAAAAAGCTGCCCATGCGCTACTTCCCCCCGCACTGGTTGGTGTTCTTCGCCTGCTGCAAGCTGAATTTCTCGGCAGGAGTTTTTCTGCTTTTGATGTGTATAAAAAGGATAAAATGATGAGTGAGAATTTGACGCAGCAGCCTATTCGGGTGCTGAACATGTTTACCATCATGGACCGAGGCGGTGCCGAGACCATGGTGATGAATTATTATCGGCATATCGACCGAACGAAAGTTCAGTTTGACTTTCTTGTGCATAGGGAGCAGCGTGGAGCATACGACGACGAGATAGAAGCCCTCGGCGGCAGGATATACCGCATGTGCCCCATTTACCCTCAGAACTTTGCGCAGTATAAGCGTGAGCTGTGCGCATTTTTTAAGGCGCACCCCGAATATAAGATCATCCACTCCCACATGTCCGAGCTTGGGTATTTTGCGTTTCGTGAGGCGCAGCGGCAGGGGGTTCCCGTGCGTATCTGCCATGCGCACAACGCGCCGCACGGCTTCGACATGAAGATGGTCATGCGCACCTATTTTAAAAAGCGCATGATGCCGTATCTGACCCACCTGTTTATGTGCGGCATCGACTCCGGCAGATGGCTGTACGGTGCACAGAACGAAAGCCGTTTCATCATGCTCAACAACGCCATCGACGCAGCTGCCTATGCCTACGCCCCCGCAAAGCGGGCGGATGTGCGGCAGCAGCTCGGGCTCAGCGACGAACTGGTCGTCGGTCATGTCGGCAGATTTAATCCGCAGAAAAATCATCCGTTTTTGCTCGAAATTTTTGCGGCGCTGCTCAAGAGTGAGCCGAACGCAGTTCTGCTTTTAGTCGGCGGCGGAGACGATATGCCGAAGATGCAGGCGCAGGCGCAGGCGCTCGGCATTGCCGGGCATGTCCGTTTCCTCGGCGTGCGTAGCGATGTTGCGGAGCTCATGCAGGCGATGGATGTGTTTGTGTTCCCGTCGCTGTACGAGGGGCTGGGAATCGTCGTAATTGAGGCGCAGGCCTCGGGTTTACCGTGCGTGGTTTCGGAAGGAATTCCTCAAGAGGCTTATTTGACAGACCTTGTCATCGCAGAAAAATTGTCCTCCACGACCGATAGTTGGGCAGAAAGAATCCTCGCTTGCCGAGACATCCCCCGCACCGATCGCCGTGACGAGATCGCCGCCCACGGCTTTGACATCACCACCGAGGCGGTAAAGCTACAGGAGTTTTATTTGAACGCTTATGAACAAAACAACTGACATCATCCTCACGATTTTCACGCCTGCCTATAATCGGGCACACACCCTGCCACGCACATACGAGAGTCTCTGCCGCCAAAGCTGCAAGGACTTCATCTGGCTGATCGTGGACGACGGTTCTGCGGACAACACCGCCGAGCTGGTGCGTGATTGGCAGAGCCGTGACAACGGGTTTGATATCCAATACATTTACAAGGAAAACGGCGGCATGCACACGGCGCATAATGTCGCTTACGCCAACATCCACACGGAGCTGAACACCTGCATCGACTCGGACGACATGCTTGCCGACGGGGCTGTTGAAAAGATCCTCGGCAAATGGGCGGAGGTCAAGGAAGAGGGCTATGCCGGACTTGTTGGGCTTGACGCCGATTTTGACGGCAACGTCATCGGCAAGGACTTTCCTGACGGGATGGCCGAAACTACTATCTCCGGCTACTATGCTACAGGCGGTGCGGGCGACAAAAAGCTCGTTTACCGCACGGATGTCATCAACGCCTATCCCGAGTACCCCGTGTTTGAGGGCGAAAAATATGTCAGTCTGGCGTATAAGTATCTTCTGATCGACCAGGACTACAAGCTTGCCGTGCTCAACGAGGTACTCTGCAATGTGGAGTACCAGCCGGATGGCTCAAGTAACAACATGTTCCGGCAATACCTCAAAAATCCCAGGGGCTTTGCCTTTTGGAGGATAATAAAAATGCAGTATCCCGAGTCGTTCAAGCGGCTCGTGATGGACTGCATCCACTACTGCTCGAGCAGTCAACTCGCCGGAAACCGGGACTATATTGCGCAGTCCCCGAAGAAGCTGCTGACAGTACTGTGCACCCCCGCCGGCTGGATGCTGACGGGGTATATCAGGAGAAAGGCGGAAAATTAAAATGCGGCCAGGGGAAACTATTGTGACAGACAGTTTCCAGACGGCGATTGTTGTGCCTATCCACAATACGGGGAAATATAAGCTAACGAAGTGTATTCGTTCTATTTTGGCGCAAACATACAAAAAATTTGTGCTGATACTTGTGGATGATGGGTCTACGGATGACGACGGTCGGGTGTGTGATTATTTTGCTCAAAGAGATTTTCGCATTAAGGTAATTCACCAACCAAACAAAGGAAGTGCGGAAGCCAGAAAGACGGGATTTTTTTCGGATGAGGCACAGACTGCAAAATATATTTGCTTTTGTGATTCGGATGACACAATGCCCAAAGATGCGCTTGAAATTCTGATAACCGCGGCGGAGAAAGAACAGGCAGATTGTGTTTGTGGTAATACGCGCCGTATGTATCGTGGAGTAACATTACCGAGTCGTTTTATCCCGCCGTGTTTTTCCATTGACACGTCACAAGCCTACACGAACACAGAAATACTTTCCAAATTATATGTAAGCTGCTTTGGCGTCAGCAATTATCCCGTAAACTTATGGGCCAAACTATATCGAAAAGAATTGATTTCACAAGCATCAGATTTTGCACCTATTGTTAGGTTTATGGGGGAAGATTTAAGTGTTACACTGCGGCTGCTCCCGGAAACACAAAAATTGGTCATCATTCCCGATGTCGTCTATGATTACCGTATCGGCGGTGGAACGTCTAAGTTTATGCCGGATATGCTAAATGACTTTTTGCATCTCTATCATTTTAAACAGAAAATGGCGCAGCGTTACCCAATGCCGCAAAATGCGGAGTATTTTATGGCTGTGGAGTTAAAAAACATCGTTCTTTCATGGCTCGAAATGTGTATTCAAAGCGGGCGGTATGATAAGTGCGCATTGCGCGAAGAGATTGTGCGTGTCTGCCGGTTGCCCGAAGTACAGGAAGCGGTACAGCAAAACGACTTTGCTGCACAAGAACCGAATGGAATCCGCAAAGCGATTCAAGAATGCAACGTCAAATACATCGAGGATTTTCTTGCTGAGCGAATTACGGCTGGAAAATACAGAAGATTCATTAAGAAAATATTGAAGTGATAGTATGAAACCATCCATTCTCATCTTCTCTCAGGCCATGGAGCTTGGCGGGGTGGAGCGCAGCCTGCTGGGGCTGCTGGATTCCATCGACTACGACCGCTATGATGTCGACATTTTTCTGATGCGGCACAGCGGAGAGCTTATGCCGTACCTGAACCCAAAGGCAAATCTCCTGCCGGAAATTCCGCAATATGCCTCGCTGGCTGTGCCGATGTCGTCGCTCCTCAAAACAGGGCAGCTCGGCGTGCTTTGCGGGCGATTGAGCGGTAAGCTTGCGGCGCAGCGCTTTGAGAAGCAGCACCCCAGTGCCAAGCCATCCGTGACCGCTCTGACCTACAGCCACGAGTACACGCTGTCTTCCATGCCGCAAATTTCGAGCAAAACCTACGACCTCGCCGTCAGCTTTCTGACGCCGCATTACTTTGTGCAGGAGCGGGTCAAGGCGAAAAAATACGCCGCATGGATTCACACCGACTACACCGCACTCAGCTTTGACCGTGCGTCGGAGCTCGACATGTGGAGCGGGTACGACACTATCTGCGGCGTGTCCGAGCAGGCATCCGAAAGCTTTAAAACCGCTTTCCGCGAGCTTGCCGGAAAGGTGCAGACGATCGAAAACATTCTGCCGAAGGAGCTGATAGGAAAGCAGGCTCAAGAGCCGCAGAAGGATATGCCGACCGGCACGGGCAAAGTGCTGCTTTCCGTCGGCCGCTTCTGCGACGCAAAAAATTTCGACAATGTGCCGGATATCTGCCGCCGATTGGTCGGGGACGGGCTTGATGTGAAGTGGTATCTCATCGGCTACGGTGGCGACGAGACGCTGATCCACCAGAAGATTGCCGAAGCCGGGATGCAGAATTATGTCATCATTCTCGGCAAGAAGGACAACCCCTACCCATATATGCGTGCCTGCGATCTGTATGTGCAGCCGTCCCGCTACGAGGGAAAGGCGGTCACCGTGCGCGAGGCGCAGCTGCTGAGCAAGCCGGTCGTCATCACGAGCTACGCTACCTCCGGCAGCCAGCTTGAAGACGGCGTGGACGGTGTGATCGTCCCCATGGACAACGCAGGCTGCGCCGCCGGTATCGCCGCCCTGCTGCGTGAACCCTGGCGGATGCGGTTTCTTTCGGAAAACTGCAAAACACGAGACTATACGAACAGCGCCGAGGTCGAGAAGATCTATGCGCTGGTGGAGGATTGACATATGATCCCGAAGATCATTCATTATTGTTGGTTCGGCAGAGGTGAAAAGCCGGAGCTGGCGAAAAAGTGCATTGCCAGCTGGGAAAAGTTCTGCCCGGATTTTGAGATCCGTGAGTGGAACGAGGATAACTGCGACTATCTTGCTATGCCCTTCATGGCGGAGGCGTACGCCGCAAAAAAATACGCCTTCGTGTCGGATGTCATGCGCCTGATCGTGCTGGAGCAGTACGGCGGCGTGTACTTTGACACCGATGTCGAGGTCGTGCGGGATATCTCGCCGCTGCTGAGTGACGAGGGATTCATCGGGTTTGAGAACGACCGGTTCGTCAACAGCGGTCAGGTCATGGCGGCCGTGCCGCAGCACCCGGTCGTGCAGGCCATGATCGAGGAGTACAAAAAGCTGCACTTCACCAACGCCGACGGCAGCGTGAACGCCGTGGGCTGCCCGCATCTGAACACCGATGTGATGGAACGCTTCGGGCTCGTGCGCAACGGAACGGAGCAGGTCGTGGCGGGGGTGCATGTCTACCCTGCCGACCGCTTTAACCCGCTCGACAGCACCACCGGTCGGCTGAACAAAACGGAAAACACATATTCGATCCACTGGTACTCGATGAGCTGGCTGCCGAAGCATGCGCAGCTGAAAACAAAGCTCGGCAGACTCGTGCGCCGGATGGTGAAATAGGTCTATCTATGAAAATTTGTACGATAACATGCCACGATGTGTACAATGTTGGGGCATCCTTGCAGGCATATGCGCTGCAAGCATATTTGAAATCGCTTGGGCACGATGTGAAGATCATCGACTACAAGCCGGACTATCTTTCCAAGCACTATCGGCTGGACATCGTCGGCAATCCCAAGTACGACAAGCCGCTTTTGAAGCAGGCGTATCTTTTGGCGAAGCTGCCGGGCAGGCTGCACCTGCTGCCTCGCAAGAGGGCGTTTGACAGCTTTACCGCCAAGCACCTCACGCTGACGAAGCGATATGCCTCGAACGATGAACTCAAAGCCGACCCGCCGGAGGCGGAGGTTTACTTCGCTGGGAGCGACCAAATCTGGAATCCACTGTTTCCCAACGGGAAAGACCCTGCGTTTTATCTGGACTTTGTCCGGCAGGGCGTCCGAGCGTCCTACGCCGCAAGCTTTGCTGTGGACGAGTTCCCGCAGGAGCTGCGCAAGGTCACGTCGCAGTATCTTGATCGGTTCGATCATATCGCTGTGCGTGAAAAGTCAGGCCTTTCTGTGTTGAAAACGTTGGGAATTTCGAATGCCACAACTGTACTTGATCCTGTATTTCTGCTTGATCGGTCACGATGGAAGGCTTTGGCGGAGAAGCCGGCTGTGGACAATGTCCCATATCTGCTGGTATATGATTTTGATAACAGCACTTCCGTTTGCAAGCTGGCAGAGAGAATTGCTGCCGAAAATGGATGGACGATTTATTCGATTTTTGATCTGCCGTATGCGGAACGCTGCTTCTCGCTCTGTGGACCGGAGACTTTCCTCAGATTGGTACAGGACGCAGCCTTTGTCTTGTCCAACTCGTTTCATGCGACGGCGTTCTCGGTAATATTCCGTCGGGAGTTTGCCGTTGTGGAGCGCACCGAGAAGATCAACACGCGGATGCGCGATCTCACGTCTTTGCTTGGTCTGTCCGATCACATGGTAACAGAGACAGCGAAAGTTTCATTCAATACGGACTGGGCGGCAGTGGATCGCAGACTGGCAAAAGAGATCGGTCGCTCAAAGGCGTATATTGACGAAGTGCTGAGGGATGGGAAGCAATGATTGACAAAGTATCTGTTCAGGATTGTGCGCTTTGCGGCGCATGCTTCAATGCTTGTCCGGTAGATGCCATTAGTTTCAGCAAAGCTTATTTGGACTTTCGCTACCCGGAGATTGATGTGACCCGCTGTGTTCACTGCAATCAATGCGAAAAAGCTTGTCCGATTTTGGGTGATAAAAGCAAACCGGAAGACGGATATCCCATTGCTTTTGCGGCGAAGAGCAATGACGACTCGGTACGTTTGCACAGCAGTTCGGGCGGTGCTTTTTATGAACTTGCCAGCCAGATGTTGCGCGATGGTGGGTACATTTGCGGTGCAGTATTTGACGAGAGCTTTCACGTTAGGCACATTGTCTCTAACTCGCAGGGAGATCTCTTACGGATGATGGGTTCCAAGTATGCGCAAAGCAACGTGGGGTATTGCTATCGGGAGATTAAAGAGAAACTCAACGCAGGAGAAAAGGTGCTGTTCAGCGGTTGCCCATGTCAGGTGGCGGGGCTGCGAACCTATCTCGGAAAGTCTTATAAGGATTTACTTCTTGTGGAACTGATCTGCCACGGGATACCCAGTGATCAGATGCTGCAAACTTACATCCGTATGCTGGAAAAGAAGTATGGTGCAAAGCTCAAACGGATGGAATTTCGCAATAAGGCAAAGGGCTGGCACAATAGTGCTGTGCGGATGGAGTTTGAAAACGGAAGGATTTACACAGAGCCTATGACGATTGATGCGTTTATGCAAGGCTACTTTCGTGGGATTTCATTAAAGGAAAGCTGTTTTTTTTGCCATTTTCGTAATTTCGCGGCAGGGAGCGATATTATCTTGGGAGATTTCTGGGGTGCTGAAGTGGAGCTGCCGGAAGATGATAACAAGGGAATATCGGCAATTCTCATAAATTCGGGAAAAGGGATGGATGTACTTGACCGCTGCAACTTGGCGATTACTCCGGCCAATGTGGAAACGATCATCAAATATAACAGAAATCTGCTTTGTTCGGCAGCACCAAGCCCACAAAGGAGTTCATTCTATGCAAGTGCAAATACGAACGGACTTGAGGAAGCAATACGGCGATATCTGGAAGAAAGTACTATTCAAAAATTGAAGCGGCAAAGCAGATATGCACTCCGCTACATCTGGCATGCAATACGTGGAAAAGGAAAGCCGCTTTATTAGGAGATACGAGCAAATGACACTTAGAAACAGGTTTAACATTTGGTTAACAGGCATATTAGAACGCCGTAAATTAAAGCGATTTCTTTCCCGCTTGGCATCTGTCGGAAGAAATGTGTATATATGCAACGGGTACAGCATTAGCTCACCAAGCAAGTTAAGTATTGGCAGCAACACATGGCTCGGTGAAAATTTCTTTGCCAAATGCGAAGGTGGTGTGACGATTGGCAGCGGCGTGATTATTTCTCGTGGAGCGGAAATTTGGACGGCGAATCATAATTATGACAGCGAAGACCTCCAATCATTACCTTATGATCGGCGCTTTGTTCTAAAGCCGGTTAACATAGGCGATAATGTATGGATCGGCAGCCGTGTTACAATCATCCCTGGTGTTTCCATCGGGGAAGGAGCTGTTATTGGTGCGGGTGCTGTCGTAACGCATGATATTCCGCCACTTGCTGTTGCAGGAGGTAATCCGGCTAAAGTCATCAAATACCGCAATCAAGAAGTATATGAGAAACTGAAGTCAGAAAAAAGGATTTATTTGGATATTGAGTATGATTATGATGTATCCACTCTACGAAAGTCAGAGTATTTGAAAAAATATGGGAAATAGTCGCCTTAAAAATTCAGCATTAAATTTTGCGAGTGGTTTTTTAGGTCGTGTACTTACGATCCTCTTAAGTTTTGCTGTTCGCACGATTTTTATTCATTGTCTCAATGAGGCATATCTTAGCGTAAATGGATTATACAGCAATATCCTAACTGTACTTTCCCTTGCCGAGTTAGGATTTGGTTCAGCTATGGTCTATCGCATGTATGCACCAGTGGCAGTAAAAGATTATCAACAGACCGCCGCTCTGCTCCATTTCTACAAAAAAATATATGCGATTATCGGTGCTGTGATTTTCGGCTTAGGACTGTGTGTGATCCCATTCATGGATTACATCATTAAGGACAAGCCGGACGTTTCGGGGCTTACGCTTTATTATATTCTTTTCCTAATCAATACAACGCTTTCCTATTGGTTTGCCTCTTATAAAGCGTCTGTCCTTTATGCCGATCAAAAAGAGTACATCAAAACGAATGTGCAGAATGCAACGTCTATCCTGCAATCTGCATTGCAAATCGTTTTGCTGATCATATTTAGGAAATATCTTCTGTATCTTTTGGTACAACTCGGCTGCAACATTATCTTAAACTTGTATGTTGCGCATCTGGTTGATAAACGCTATCCACAGATAAGGGAGTATCGGGATGCTCGGCTTACTTCAGACGAACGCGGACAAATCAAAAAAGATGCTGAGGCATTAGTCCTTTCCAGATTTGGACATGTTGTATTAAACGGGACAGATAATATTATCATTTCTGCTGTCGCTGGAGTCCTATGGGTTGGACGATTATCGAATTACACGCTCATATGCGATTCCGTTACAAGTGTGCTTTGTCAGATAACAGCGGCCATCACAGGAAGCCTTGGAAATTTTTTTGCGACGGAAGATAAACGTGCAGGCTATGCGCTATTTAAGAAAATTGAATTCCTGAATTTTTGGCTGTATGGGTTCAGTTTTATTGCACTGGTCACATTGTTAGATCCGTTTGTACAGATATGGGCTGGTGGCCGATTTGTGCTGGGACTTCCCATATCTATTGCCATTGCAATTAACTTCTTTGTGGCGGGTTATATGAATACACTTTGGGTGTTCCGCTCAACGCTGGGTTTGTTCAAGCAGGGCAAGTATTGTCCGATTATTGTGGCACTTGTAAACATCGTCCTCTCTATCATTCTCGGCAAAATATGGGGAGTGTTCGGCGTTCTGTTTGCAACATTCCTATCCCGTGCTTCGATCAATATGTGGTATGATCCAATAATTCTTCACAAGTACGGCTTTGAGGTATCCTGCAAACCGTTTTTTATCCGCTACTTAAAGAGGATACTTTTGCTTTCCATCGTTTTGGTCGTTATGCTGTTTGTCAGAAATGCAGTTATGCCCACAGGCGTGACTTTTTGGCGCTTCGTTTTAATGATGGTCATCACGGCGCTCGTTCCGAATGTCGTCTTTTGGGCGGCTTATCACCGCAGCGACGAATATGATTATTTTAAGTCCATTTTAAAAGACCGTGTCATCGCACCTATCCGAGGAAAATTACACTGATGCTTCACTACATCTACACACGGCCGATCGGCTGGGTCGTTGGGGTCATGGCGCTGGGACTCGTCGGGTGGGGCGTGGCGGCGGCGCACATTGGCGCAAGGCGCTGGCGGCGGGTCAATCTGCTGCTTGCGGTCGCAGCGCTTATGGCGATCGTCTATGCGACCGTGCTCAGCCGCTCCGAGGGCGGCTCTGGTATCATCCTTACCCCATTTGCCGCTATCGTCGCTGCTCGCCAGCAGTCGGAATTTTACCGTGAGATGCTGATGAACGTTTTTCTCTTTTTTCCGTTGGGGCTAACGCTTTCCAATGCCCTGCCGCAAAAGTGGCACCGCTGGGTTAGAATCGCCCTTACGACGCCCGTCGGCTGCATCCTCAGCGCCGGAATCGAGTATGCGCAGTACCGTTACGCCCTCGGCATGGCGGAGGTGGATGACGTGATTTGCAACACGCTGGGCGCGTTCATGGCGCGTTCATCGGTTCCACCTCGCTGCTCATAGCCCACATTATCGAAAAATACAGAGAAAGGGTTCGGCACACGAACATGACTCTGACCACTACTGAAACACAATTTCTTCATATTGCCCAAAGCGCTTTGTGCGGTTCACAGTCGTCCGAACTGTCTATTGACTGGTCGAGCCTTTTCGCCGTTGCCAACCAACAAAAGCTATTGCCGATCATTTTTGAAAGTGTTCGCAAGACATCGGCGGCGGATGAAAACGCCGAGCTGTTCGGCGCGATACGTCGGCAGGTCATTGCGCAGGTGTTTAATCAGACGCTCCGGACCGAAAAATTTGCGGGGCTTTACCGTCAGCTTCGCGCCGCGGGGCTTCATCCGATCGTTGTAAAGGGGCAACTTTGCAGTCGCCTTTACGCGCTCAAGGATCACCGCATCAGCGCTGATGACGATCTGTTTGTTTCCGATGATGAATTCATTGCCTGCCACAAGCTACTCTGCGAGGCAGGGATGGTAACGGCGACGCCGGAGGAGGATATTCCCGGAGAGGACGAAATTTCCTATACCAAGCCGGGCAGTCCGCTTTACATTGAGCTTCATCGGCGACTGTTTGATTCATCCGAGACTGCCCACGATGATCTTAACGGCTTTTTTGACGGCATCCACAGTCGCGCGGTGGAGGTGGACGGCTTGCTTGCCATGCCGCCGCATGACCATATGCTGTACCTGATACTCCATGCGTACAAGCATTTTGTGGGCTGTGGGATTGGACTGCGCCAGTTCTGCGATATCGGACTTTGGGCGCGGGCGTATCATGATAAGATCGACTGGGAGCTTCTCGGCGCTCAATGCGAGCGCGTGCATGCGGCTGTCTTTGCCGCCGCCGCTTTCCGCATTGCACGTGAGTGTCTTGGGGTCGACTTTGAGCTTCCGGAGCGTTGGCAGACAGACATCGACATTGAGCCGATGCTTCACGATACGTTTGAGGGCGGAATATACGGTTCAAATGACCGCACGCGCCTGCATTCGTCCACTGTCACGCTCAATGCGGTCAGATCGAGCCGGCACGGTGAAAAAAGCAGTATCCTGCGTTCGGTTTTTCCGGCAAAGTCCTATATGGAGCGCCGATATGCATATCTGAAAAAGCATCCCGCGCTTCTGCCGGTGGCGTGGGTACAGCGCATTGCGCACTACGCCGAGGAAAAGCGCGGTGACAACAGCGCGGCAGGATCGGTAAGGCTCGCCAAGAAGCGCATCGGACTTATGAAAATGTATGGGATAATGGAGTGACCCGACGCGGTCGTCCATCGGGGAGCGGTGTATATAAAAGCAAAGCATCAGACAAGGAGAGCTCACATTGAAGAAGGTCATGTTGGTTTTCGGCACGCGGCCGGAAGCGATAAAAATGTGTCCGCTGGTCAACGAGCTGAAGACGCGGCGGAATGCAGAGACGATAGTATGCGTCACCGGGCAGCATCGTCAGATGCTGGATCAGGTGTTGGAGGCATTCCGGGTCACCCCGGACTATGACCTGTCCATAATGAAGGACAAGCAGACACTGTTCGATATCACTACCAATATTCTTGACCGGATCAAAACGGTGCTTGAAGAGGTGCGTCCGGATATCGTACTGGTATACGGTGATACCTCCACCACTTTTGTGACGGCGCTCGCATGCTTTTATCTGCAGATACCGGTGGGACACGTGGAAGCGGGGCTGCGGACGTATAATATTTATTCTCCGTATCCCGAAGAGTTCAACCGTCAGGCAGTCGGTATTATAAGCAGCTACAACTTCGCGCCCACCGAGCTTTCAAGGCAGAATCTGCTGCGCGAAGGCAAAAGCGCGGACAGCATTTATGTGACCGGAAATACGGCGATCGATGCGCTCAAGACCACCGTTCGGGAAAGCTATTCACACCCGGAGCTGGATTGGGCGGCGGGAAGCCGGCTGATCCTGATAACCGCGCATAGACGTGAGAATCTGGGCGAGCCTATGCGCCATATGTTCCGGGCGATACGGCGCGTCATGGATGAGCATCACGATGTGAAGGCGATCTACCCGATCCATATGAATCCCGCGGTGCGTCAGATCGCGGATGAAATTCTCGGCGATGATGAGCGTATCCATATCATCGAACCGTTGGATGTTTTGGATTTCCACAATTTTATGGCGCGCAGCTATATGATCCTGACGGATTCCGGCGGCATTCAGGAGGAGGCGCCTTCGCTTGGGAAGCCCGTTCTTGTTATGCGGGACACCACGGAGCGTCCGGAAGGCATCAAAGCCGGAACGCTGAAGCTGGTTGGCACATCGGAAGAGAATATATATCAGAGCTTCAGGCTTCTTTTGGATGACAAAGATGAATATGCAAAAATGAGCAACGCCGCCAATCCTTACGGAGACGGCAAGGCGTGCCGAAGGATAGCGGATATTCTGACCGGGGATAAAGCCGATCAGTTATAAAAATGATAGGGTGTTAAAAAACTCGCTTTGAGTTTTTTAACACCCTATTGAATATGATCGGGAAACCGTCAGTTTTTGGCGTTTATCGCGTTTATAGCATCTATCGCCTCGGCGATATTGCCGCCGTGAGCGAGAAGCTCCGCTTCGGCGCGTTCGTCGTCGCAGCCGGTTTCTTCGCGTATAATGCGTATGGCGCGGGCGCGTAGCTTTTTGTTGCTCGGATTCATGTAAACCATGTGGTTGTCGTAAACTCTGCCGAGCTTTATCATCACGCCGGTGGAGATCATATTGAGTACCAGCTTTTGCGCCGTTCCGGCTTTCATGCGCGTGGAGCCGCTTACGACCTCGGGACCCACCACAACGGCGATAGCAACATCGGCAAGCGGGTTCATGGCGCCGTTTTTGTTGCAGGAGAGGGCAACCGTGGCTGCGCCGAGCGAATGGGCATATTCGAGCGCGCCACGGCAGTACGCCGCGCTGCCGCTGGCGGATATCGCCATGCAGACATCCTTGCTGGAAAAGCCTACCGCGTCAAGGTCGGCGGCGGCGTCCTCGGCAACGTCCTCCATGCCCTCAGAGGAGCGGAACATGGCGGGGTGGCCGCCAGCTATCACGCCCTGTATCAGCTCGGGCGAAACGCCGTAGGTCGGCGGACATTCGGTCGCATCGATGATACCGAGCCTGCCGGAGGTGCCGGCTCCTATGTATATCAGCCTTCCGCCGTTGCGCAGACGGTCGGCAATGAGATCGATGGCGCGTGAAATGTCGTCAAGCTCGCGCTCGACGGCAAACGGAACGGTTTTATCCTCATCGTTTATCACGCGGACGATCTCGCGCGTGGTCATGCGGTCAAGATGACGGCTGTTTTTATTTGTTTTTTCGGTCGTAAGATCATTGTAGTTCATGGTTTATCCTCTTTGACTTTCTGATTTCAGAGCATTGTGATCGCGGATAAAGCGCCGGCGGCACGCTTCATCGGCATCCCTACCATCGGCGGCAAGAGCCTCGCAAAATGCGCCGTATACCGGCGGTGTTTCGGGCAGTATAAGGTCGATATATTCCGGGACCGCGGCGCGCAGGCGCGTATAAAGTCCGCCCGGAGCCGTTACGATGCTTCCGCCGAGCACTGCACGGCAGGAGGCGCCGCCCGGAGACAGAAATTTTGCCGCCGATGTCAGCAGCTCGGCAAGATACGCCGTATTGCGGTCAAGTATCGATATACTAACGGCGTCTCCGGCGGCGGCAGCGCGGAAAACCAAGGGCGCGAGCGCGGCAATATAGCTTTTTCCGCCGCGATATATATCTGGGATCGCCATGTCCGGAGTCATGCCGAGGTGCTCTTTGAACGCCTCGGTGAGTGCTGTGGGACTGCCGCGCCCGTCATGTGCGCGCAGTGCCGCGGTTAGCGCATCGCGCCCGATATCGTAGCCGCCGCCCGCGCCGTCAAGCAGATATCCCCAACCGCCTATGCGCCGTATTTCCTCGCCGCGACGGGCAAAGCAGACAGAGCCTGTGCCGGAGATCAGGCAAGCGCCGTCTCCGCGCCCGACGCATGAGAGCATGTTTACCGCATCCGATGCGACATACACCGAGCGCGCCGTCCCGCGGAGCGCCGCCGCGAGCGCTTCGGCGTTGCCGATAGCCCCGGAAACGCCCGCAAACAGTATTGATACCTCTGCGCCGTCCGGCAAGGCGGCGAGCAGACGCTTGCATATATCATGCAGACGCTTGCCGCTCTCGTCACAGCCGATATCGTTGGGATTGGTTGCACCTCCTACGGCGCGTGCGAGAATATCGCCGCGCTCGGTGCAGAGAAGTGCCTCAGTCTTTGTCCCGCCACCGTCTATCGCAATATAATATGACATACCGCGCCGTCCTTTCGTTCAATCAAATACGGTCCTCATGTCGGGGTCCTTGTGCGCACGGAAGCACATAAGCACCTGATCCGCGTTGCATTTTTCCTCCGCAAGAGGCGGAAGGTCATCGGCTGCAAAATAATCTGCGGTGGTGGTCTCCGAGTTCTCGCGGAATTCGCCGCCGAGCTCCTCGCAAAGATAGAATAATTTCACCACTCCGTAGGCATATGGCGGTGTGTTGTGGTCGTTGCGGTTCTGAACGGCGATAAGAGATGTTACCTTCACCTCGCGCCCCGCTTCCTCGCGGACCTCCTTTACGGTGTTTGCGGCGGGGGCGAGGTCGAATTCGCACCACCCTCCAGGAAGCGCCCACCTGCCGTCCTTTTCGCGCACGAGAAGGATCCGGCCGTCCGAGAATATCGCCGCGCGCGTATCTACCTTGGGTGTCTGGTAGCCGCTGTCGGCGCAGAACACTTCGGTGACCTTTTCATACGGCAGATCGGACCGGAGCGTGATCATCTCGGCGGCGATCTCGCGTATGCGCGTATAGCGCTCGCGGTCGTATACGTCCTTACCATAATAAAGTCCCGCCTGCGCAAGGCTCTGAAGTTCTGTCGCAAGATGTATCAGTTTATCGCATTCCATGCCGTACCTCCGCGTTTTTTACTGCTTAAATTATATCACATCGGATATAAAAAATCAACCCGGTGCAAATATGTTGATTTTGTCCGGCTTTAGTGATACAATATAGCGGGGGTGATGATATGGTCATTCTTATTGCCGGAGAGACACATACCGGAAAGACCCGGCTGGCACAGATGATACTTGAAAAATACGGCTACCCGTATCTTTCGCTCGATCATCTCAAAATGGGGCTTATCCGCAGCGGCATGACGAGGCTGACGCCGGAGGATGACGCGGAGCTGACGCCGTATCTCTGGCGGATCGCGCGGGAGATAGTAAAAACAGCGGTAGAGAACGGGCAGGACCTTACGGTTGAAGGGTGCTATATCCCGTTTGATTGCGCGGATGACTTCGGTCCCGGATATATTGAAAACATCCGCCGCATCTGCCTTGTGATGAGCGAAAAATATATAAGAGAGCACACCGCGGACATATGCGGTTTTGAAAATATCATTGAAAAAAGGATGTCGGGCGGTATCGATCCCGAAGAGCTGATACGCGGCAATGCCCGGACGCTTGAGCTTTGCCGACGCTGTGGCTTTCCGTACCATCTTTTTGACGGTGAGTACGACATCGAATCCATTTTATCCGATAAAGGAGAGCTTGATACAAAATGAAGGAAGAAGAAAAGATACGCGCGGGGATAATGTTTTTTCCGGGCGACCCGGAGCTTAAGGCAATAAAGCGCAGGACGCATGACCTGAATGTCGATTACAACAATACATATGAGGAAGAGACCGAAAAACGCGCCGCGATACTTGCCGAGATGCTCGGCGAATTCGGAGAGGGCGGGTTCATCCAGGGACCGATAGCCTTCCACTACGGCAAGCACACAAAAATAGGGAAGTACTTCTTCGGTAATTTCAATCTGACGATACAGGATGACGCCGAGGTGACGATAGGCGATCACTGCGATTTCGGACCCAACGCGACGATAGTAACGCCGCTGCATCCAATGCTTGCGGATGAAAGGCTTGCCATAATGACAGCCGGGGGCGAGCACCGCCGCCTTTGCTGGGCAAAGCCGGTGCATATCGGCAACAACTGCTGGTTCGGGGCTTCGGTCACGGTCTGCCCCGGCGTAACGATAGGAGATAACTGCGTGATAGGCGCCGGGAGCGTTGTGACACGCGATATCCCCGCCGGCAGCTTTGCCGCCGGCGTGCCGTGCCGGGTGATACGCACGCTCGGAGATGCCGACAGTATGAAGCATAAACCGGAAATTCTGGCTGATAATATTCTGATAGGCGCAGATGACGTCGATGAAAAATAATTATTTTTCAATTTATATTGCACCGGGCGTTTTTTTGTTGTATAATAAACTTGCGGGCGTGTGCCGTCCGCGGATTGAAAAAGAAAGGTAAAAACAAAATGGAAATAACACTTACTGCCGATATGTACGATGAGACAGTGACTCACGCTGACGGTGTGGTGCTGATAGATTTTTGGGCGACATGGTGCGGTCCGTGCCGTATGATAGCTCCGATAATTGCGGAGATCGCCGCCGAGCACCCCGAGATCAAGGTGTGCAAGGTCAACGTTGACGACGAGCCTGCTCTCGCCGAAAAATTTTCAATAAAGTTTATTCCCACGCTTGCCGTTATAAAGGACGGCAAGGTCCTTGCCGTCGAGAGCAGGTATATGGACAAACAGACGGTGCTGAAATTCATATCCGATGCCATTGGGGAATGATATGAAAATACGCTACAACGAAAACAAGGAAGTAGTGGAAGCGGTGAAGGAAGGTCTGCGCCGCACGGGAGGCTACTGCCCCTGCGTGCGCGAGCGTACTCCGGACACAAAATGCATGTGCTCTGAATTTCGCCGCCAGATAGCCGATCCTGATTTTGAGGGCTACTGCCACTGCATGCTCTATTACAAAGAAAAATGACCGAGGAGACTCCGAACATGAAAATGACCCCGCAAGAGCTTATTTCAGAGCTTAAAAACGGAAAGAAAAAGAAGATCATACTTGACACCGACGCTTATAACGAGGTGGACGACCAGTATGCCATTGCATATTCAATGCTCTCGCCCGACCGTGTAGAGATACTGTCGATAAACGCAGCGCCCTTTCTCAACAAGCGCTCGACCTCGGCAGGGGACGGCATGGAGAAGAGCTACAATGAGATATTCCGCATAACCGCTCTCACCGACCCGGAAAAGGCAAAGGATATTCCCGTATACCGCGGCTCAGATCGCTTTCTGCCTTCAAAGAGCGAGTATGTTTCCTCACCGGCGTGTGACAACATAATCCGCACCGTTATGAACAGTGATGAAACGGTTTGGATAGTTGCCATAGGAGCGATAACCAATGTTGCATCGGCGATAATCAAGGAGCCTGCGATATGCGAGCGTGCGGCGCTCATCTGGCTTGGCGGACACGCACTCACCTGCCCGGATACAAAGGAATTCAACCTGCGTCAGGATATTCCCGCCGCTGAGGTGGTGTTTGACTCGGGCATTCCGCTCCTGCAGATCCCCTGCGACGGAGTGTGCAGTTCATTCATTACGACGATACCGGAAGTCGAGTATTATCTGCGCGGTAAAAACGAGCTTTGCGACTATCTTTGCGACATCACGGCGTCATATACCAAGAATCCGTACGGCTGGTCAAAGGTGATATGGGACGTCACCGCGATAGCGTGTATAACCCAACCGGAAGCGCTTGCGATGGTCGTTCTGCCCCGTCCGTATGTGACGTCGGATTGCCGCTATGCGTTCGATGCCGCGCGCGAGCCGTATGTTTATGTGCGCAAAATACGCCGCGACCCCATTTACGCCGACCTCTTCCGCAAGCTCTCCGAAAAGAACAAATAAAGAAAATAAGCCGTCAGGCACACCTAAAGGAGTAACGACATGTCAAAAAACGTAGATCTCAGATGTACCGATAAAAAGCTGCTTGAAGCCGCTGCGGAGCTTGCCCCCACGCTCGGACTGCGGTTTACATCCCGCGGAGTTCCGGTCGAGGTAAAGACCGGCGACGAGCTTTCGCTCCGCAAGAGCGGGGAAGGCTTTGTGCTTACATACCGCAAAAAGAATGAATTCTTCCGCGGGCTTTCACTGCTCGGCGCGGTTGTTTCCGAGGGACGTGAGCACGTTGAGACAGGTAAGTACGATATGCTTTGCTATATGGCTGACGTTTCGCGCAATGCCGTGCTCAATATGAACGGAGCCAAGGAAATGATCCGCATTCTTGCGGCAATGGGCTACGATTCTCTTATGCTTTATTCCGAAGATACATACGAGGTCCCGGAGTACCCCTATTTCGGTCGTATGCGCGGCAGATATTCCGCCGAGGAGCTGCGTGAAATAGACGATTATGCGGATATGTTCGGGATCGAAGTCATCCCCTGCATGCAGACGCTGGCTCACCTTGCGACCGCTCTGCGCTGGCCCGGACTCAATTCGATAGTTGACTGCAACGACATCATGCTTGTGGGCGATGAGCGCACATACACATTCGTGCGCGCCTGCCTCACTACCTGCCGCAAGATATTCCGCTCAAAACGCATAAATATCGGAATGGACGAAGCTCACATGCTCGGCCGCGGCAGATACCTCACCAAAAACGGCTACCGTCCGGCGCACGAGATAATGCTTGAGCATCTTGACCGCGTTGCCGCCATCTGCGCCGAGGTAGGATACGAGCCTATGATGTGGAGCGATATGTTCTTCCGCATGGCGTTCGGCGGTACATACCGTGTGCGCGAGGGCGAGATAGCGCCCGAGATAATGACAAAGGTGCCGTCAAATGTGACGCTCGTATACTGGGATTACTACTCCCTCGACCGTCAGATATTCGATCATATGCTTGAGTGCCACCTGAAGTTCAATAACCCCACCATATTCGCCGGAGGCGCATGGAAGTGGTCCGGCTTTGCGCCGCACAATGAATTCTCGCTGGCTTCCACCAAGCTGCAGCTTGATTCCTGCGCGGAGCATGGCGTGTCGAGCGTTATTGTGACCGGTTGGGGCGATAACGGCGGAGAGGCGTCGCAGTTCTCCACGCTCCCCACACTGCTTTACTTTGCCGAGCGTCTGTATACAGGCGCCGAGGCGCCGCACGAGCTGCTTGAGGCACGCAGCCGCGAGGTGTTCGGAATGGGCTTTGACGAGCTTAAGCTCTTTGACCTGCCCAATGCACTGCCCGGAACCACCCCCGGTGAATGCTCGCATCCCGTTTGCCCCTGTAAGTATCTGCTTTATAACGATCCGCTTGAGGGCCTTATGGACCGCCATGTCGGACCCGAAGCGCCGGAGCATTACCGTAGATCGGCGGAGCGCCTGCTCGCACACGCCGACAACGAGCGTTGGGGCTACATTTTTGAGTCTCTCGGTCTGCTCTGCGACCTGCTTTCGGACAAGTGCGATCTGACCATCCGCATCCGCCGCGCATATCTCGACGGCGACCGGAACGCCGTTCGCCGTCTGGCACACGAGGATATCCCGGCTGTCATAGCCAAGCTCGATGCCTTCATCGTCGCATTCCGCCGTCAGTGGTATGCCGAGAACAAGACCTTCGGCTTTGCGACCGAGGAACAGCGCCTCGGCGGTCTGCGTCAGCGTCTTGATTCGGTGAAGCTGCGCCTTGAGGCATGGCTCTCCGGCGAGACCGACAGGATCGAGGAGCTTGAGCAGCCCGTGCTTTCGCACGACGGACGTGCAGCCGATGATCCCCGCACGCCTTACATAAACTACAATAGCTGGGCAGGTACTGTTACCGCCTGCCTGATCTGATAGCAAAGATCATTGTATCGTGCTGCCGCGCATTTGCGCGG
>ENA-UOJS01001133-UOJS01001133.1-human-gut-metagenome-genome-assembly--contig:-C74-NODE-1133-length-23657-cov-18.664986_pt1 | contig 23657 bp, 25 predicted proteins | sample MGYA00242355_ERZ723902 | MGnify/ENA metagenome assembly ERZ723902
CTCCCGACTTCTACTGCACGCCTCATCTGGTCAATGTCATGCTGCTTGCCCGTGATCTGAATGGCCGCCGCATCTACGACAAGGTTAGCGATCTGGCTGCGGCTTTGAATGTTGGGCAGATCATCACTGCCGAACAGTTCGAGGGTAAGACTCGTACTACCACAGACAGCAAGACCAAGAAGCTTCTGGGTCTGATGGTCAACTTGGCTGATTATTCTCTTGGTGCTACTAAGGGCGGTGAAATCACTCACTTTACTGATTTCGACATTGACTTCAACCAGGAGAAGAGCCTGCTGGAGACTCGTTGCTCCGGCGCCAACACTCGTGTCATGTCTGCTATCGCTCTGGAAGAGGATGTCACTGCCAATATTGGCGGCTAAATTCAGTGAGGAGTGAAAATTCAAAATGGCTAAATTTTATGGAGTAATCGGCTATGCTGTAACAGAAGAGACTAAGCCGGGTGTTTGGACGGAGAAGATCATCGAGCGTATGTATTATGGTGATTTAACCCGTAACACCCGTAGGCTTCAGTCTGCAGAACAACTCAACGACAACATCAATGTTGCGAATGAGATCAGTATCGTAGCCGATCCATTTGCCAATGAGAATTTTCATTCGATGAGGTATGTTGAGTTTATGGGTGCTAAATGGAAAGTCACAAGCGTCGAAGTTCAGTACCCAAGACTTATACTGACTATGGGAGGTGTATACAATGGCGAGCAGGCTTAATCTGCAAACTTTCCTGGAAGAAATCCTTGAAAGCAGAAATGTGTATTTTCAACCTCCTGAGTCGGTGAAAATGAAATACCCCGCTATCGTTTATGCACTTGATGATGTCGAAAATGTGCACGCCGATAATGGGGTTTATTCATCTCACAGGCACTATTCAGTCACTGTTATTGACTCTGACCCGGATAGTGAGCTTGTCGGTAAGGTGGTTTCTATACCTACCTGCCGATTTGAACGATATTATGCAAGCGAGAATCTGAATCACTGGAATTTCTCGCTCTATTTTTGATAAGGAGGAATATCTTTATGTCCAAAATCATTTGGGATAAAACTGGCGAGCGTCTGTACGAAACCGGCTGTGACCATGGCGTTCTCTATCCGATGCAGACCGGCGGCGTTTATAACAAGGGCGTTGCATGGAATGGTCTGACTGCCGTTACCGAGAGCCCTTCCGGTGCTGAGGCTTCCCCTATTTACGCCGATAACATCAAGTATGTGAATTTGGTTTCCAACGAGGAGTTCGGCGCTACTGTTGAGGCATATATGTACCCCGATGAGTTTGCCGAGTGTGATGGTTCCGTTGAGATCATGCCCGGTATGTACGCAGGCCAGCAGTCCCGTAAGACTTTCGGCTTGGCATATCGTACCATTCTGGGTAACGATACCGATCTGAACGATTACGGTTATAAGCTGCATCTGGTTTATGGCTGCCTGGCAGCACCCTCTGAAAAGGGTTACAGCACTGTCAACGATAGTCCTGAGGCGGCTACTCTGTCCTGGGAGATCAGCACCACGCCTGTTTCTATCAACAAGCTGGTCAACGGTAAGAAGCTGAAGCCGACTGCTACGCTGACCTTTGACTCCACTAAGTTCAGTGCCGAGTTCATGACCCAGCTGGAAGAAATCCTGTATGGTAAGGACCCGACTACCACTGGCGGTAACGATGGTGTCGAGCCTCGCCTGCCTCTGCCCGATGAGATTATTGAACTGTTCGATAAGACTCAGAATCCGGAGGGCTAATCTCTAAAATCATGGAGCCGTATTCAGGTAAGCTGGCGGCTCCAACTTTTTTAATTTGAAAGGAGAAAATTTCAATGACTAAGGAAACTATCACTTATACCGATCTGAACGGTGTTCAGAGAACCGAAGATTTTTACTTCGACCTGTCTAAGCCTGAAATCGTAAAGATGCAGGCGAGCGCTAAAGGTGGCTACGATGTTCAGCTTAAGAGTATCGCTGCCAGTCCGAATGGTGCGCTTATTATGGAGTTCTTCGAGAACTTTATTAAGACCGCTTATGGTGAGAAGAGCGATGATGGCAGACGCTTCATGAAGTCCGAGGAGATTTCCAGAAGCTTTATGGAAACTCCCGCTTACGAGGTACTGTTCGAAAAGCTCGTCACCGATGCCGATGCTGCATCCGAATTTGTAAATCGTGTGATGCGTGCTAACGGCAATAAGCAGGCTGCACCCATCGCATCTAATTAAAGAAAGCTCGGAGGACTAAGGAATGCTGAAAATTACTGTGCCGGCTGCCGAGTTTTGGGATGAAATTCATGAGGAATTTATCTACAAGAAAGAGCAGACTTTGCAGTTGGAGCATTCCTTAGTCTCTCTTTCAAAATGGGAAAGTAAATGGAACAAGGCATTTCTCGGTAAGCAAGAAAAAACTGATGAGGAGATTCTTGATTATGTACGATGCATGACTTTGACCCAGAATATCGATCCCGAAGTATATACTCGGCTGTCTGCTGAAAACTATGCCGCCATCAATGCGTATATCGAGGCACCAATGACTGCAACTTGTCTCATTGAAGATAAGCAAGCCAGAGGTCACAAGGAAACGGTTACATCTGAGCTTATTTATTACTGGATGATTTCTTATAACATTCCTGTAGAGTTTCAAAAATGGCATTTGAATAGGCTGTTGACTCTCATACGGGTGTGCAATGTCAAGAATTCTCCACCTAAGCGAAGAAGCAAGCGTGAAATGTGGAATCGGAATGCAGCCATCAATGCCGCCAATCGAAAACGCTTTGGTTCTAAGGGGTGATTGAATGAACAGACGATGCCGAAAATGCTTTTTTAAGAAGGTTTGCCATAAAAAGCCATCTTATAAAGCATGGCTGAAAACTTATACCAAAAAAGCAGTTACAGCGATTCTTGTTATTGCATTGATCGATCTGCAACTGTCTTATGTACTTGCATTTATGGGGCAGGTACAAATTGCAGAGTCTCTTTCCAGCACTATCGCCACCACAATTGTGGGTGTTATGGTTGGCTATTTTCTGAAGGCCTTGTTTGAAACTTTCTTTGAAAAAAGAGAAGAGAGATTGAACAAAGAAAGCGAGTCTGCTGAAAATACGAATTATGAGGAGGTTTAGTTATGCCTATCAGTTTTTTGACTACAGCACTGTTGATCGTATCTGTTATCACAAATCTGACAGTGGAGGGCATTAAGAAGTTGCTTGATGGAACGAAGGTCAAGTATTCTTCCAATGTTCTTGCGGCTATTTTATCCGTCCTGATCGCCTGTGTTGTCAGTGTAATTTACCTTATCATGACTGACACCGTCTTCACCATGAAGATCGGAGTTGAGATCGTTGTTCTGATGTATCTGGGCTTCTTGATCTCTACGGTTGGCTATGACAAGGTGATTCAGATGTTGAAGCAGATTCAAAGCGTGAAGGAGGAAACAAAAAATGAGTAACAGTCCTCTGGTATCCTATACCAAGTTGAGCCCGAATCATTCCGGGCAGAGAACTCATGCCGTTGACCGTATTACACCTCATTGCGTAGTCGGTCAGTGCTCGGTAGAAACCCTGGGCAATATTTTTGCTCCGACTTCCCGGCAGGCTTCTTGTCAGTACGGTATCGGTGTAGACGGTCGAGTAGGTATGTATGTGGAGGAGAAGAATCGTTCCTGGTGTTCTTCTTCCAATGCTAACGACCAGCGTGCAATTACAATCGAGTGCGCCAGTGATGCTACACACCCCTATGCATTCAATGATGTTGTGTATGCCAAGCTGATCGAGCTTTGTGCGGACATTTGCAAGCGTTATGGAAAGACCAAGTTGCTGTGGCTCGGTGATAAGACAAAGACTCTGAACTATGAGCCTGCTTCCAATGAAATGGTTCTGACTGTACATCGTTGGTTTGCCAATAAGAGCTGTCCGGGTGACTGGATGTATGCTCGAATGGGTGATCTTGCATCCAAAGTTACAGCGAAGCTCGGAGGTTCTACCGGTGGAAATGATAAGCCGGTCGATAACCAGGTGCTTTATCGGGTTCAGACTGGAGCTTTTGCCAATAAAGCAAATGCTGACGCAATGCTTCAGAAAGTAAAAGCCGCCGGTTTCGATACTTACATGGCCAAGGTCGATAACCTTTACAAGATTCAGGTCGGTGCTTTCAGCAAGAAAGCGAATGCCGATGCAATGGCTGCAAGGCTGAAAGCTGCTGGATTCGATACTTATGTAACAACCAAAAGCGGGACGGCGGTTTCGGCATCTTCAGCCAAGAAAAGCACTGACCAGGTTGCCCGTGAAGTGATTCAGGGGTTGTGGGGTAACGGCGCTGATAGAACTAATCGTCTGAAGGTGGCTGGTTACGATCCTTCCGTGATACAGAATCGGGTTAATCAGCTTCTTAAATAAGGAGGTCCGTGAATGATAAGGTTCAGTCACAAGGGAGACTTCTCTAAAGTTACACGCTTTTTGGAGAGGGCAAAGGAAGTGGTCCATCTCGGAGACCTCGACAAGTATGGCCGAGAAGGGGTCGCCGCTCTTGCGTCTGCAACGCCTGTCGATTCCGGTTTGACCGCCAGTTCATGGTATTACGAAATTGTAAACCGAAATGGATCTGCAAAGATTACCTTTTATAACTCAAATATTCAAAATGGAGTTCCGATAGCAATTATCCTGCAATACGGTCATGGAACTCGCAATGGAGGCTGGGTACAGGGTCGAGATTATATCAATCCTGCTATCCAGCCTATTTTTGACCGAATTGCAAATGATGCATGGAAGGAGGTTACAAAGCTATGAGCAAGACTATCGACGAAAGAGTCGTAGAAATGCGATTTGACAATAAACAGTTTGAATCCGGAGTTCAGACAAGCTTATCTTCTATTGAAAAATTAAAGAAAAGTTTGGATATGAACGGCGCTGCTAAAGGATTTGAGCAGGTCGATAATGCGGCTAAAAAGATTAATCTGAGCGGTCTTGGAAATGCGGTAGAATCTGTACGTTTGAAATTCTCCGCATTGGAGGTCATGGCTGTAACCGCACTTTCCAATATCACAAATTCGGCGCTCAATGCCGGAAAACAGATTTTATCTGCTTTTACAATCGATCCTATTAAAACGGGATTTGCAGAATATGAAACGCAGATAGGCGCTGTTCAGACAATATTGGCAAATACTTCGCATCAAGGCACGAATTTGCAGCAGGTTAATCGAGCATTAGATGAATTAAATACCTATGCGGATAAGACGATATATAACTTTACTGAAATGACCAAAAACATAGGTACATTTACTGCTGCGGGCGTCGATCTGCAAACCTCTGTAGATTCTATTAAGGGTATAGCCAATCTTGCCGCTGTATCGGGATCAACTTCTCAGCAGGCTTCCACGGCAATGTATCAGTTTTCTCAAGCATTGGCTGCCGGTAAAGTTTCTCTTATGGACTGGAACTCGGTGGTCAATGCCGGTATGGGTGGTAAAGTATTTCAAGATGCTTTGGTACGAACCTCTGAATTGCTTGGAACCGGAGCGAAAAACGCTATCGATATGTATGGTTCGTTCAGAGAATCTCTCACCAAAGGCGAGTGGCTGACCACAGAAGTTCTTACCGAAACCCTAAAGCAATTTGCCGGTGCCTATACCGAAGCGGATTTAATTCAGCAAGGTTTTACAGCAGAACAAGCCCGTTCTATCATGGACATGGCCAAAACGGCTGAAGACGCAGCTACGAAAGTAAAGACTTTTACGCAATTGTTCGATACATTAAAAGAAAGCGCACAATCTGGATGGACTCAAACATGGGAAATTTTGATCGGCGACTTTGATGAAGCAAAAGAATTATTGACGGAAGTTTCCAATATTGTCGGCGATGTTATTTCTAAATCAGCAGAAGCCAGAAACGAGCTGTTAAGCGGTGGATTGAGTTCAGGCTGGAAACAATTGCTTGATGCTGGCATCGCTGATGAAGCCGGTTATATTGAGTCTATTCAAGAGGTTGCCCGAGTACATGGCGACGCTTTCGATAAAATGGTTGCGGATTCTGACAGCTTTAGCGATGCTTTAAAAAAAGGATTGCAGGAAGGCGTTATTTCTTCTGAGACACTTTCGGAAGCAGTGTTTCATCTGCAAGGAAAAATGTCTGGCATGACAGAGGAAGAAAGAAAAGCTGCTGGTTATACTTCTGAAATGGTTTCTCAAATCGAAGCGCTGGCGTTCAGCCTTAAAGATGGTTCCGTTTCCATGGATGAATTTACAGAAAAAATACTTCGTCCGTCTGGAAGAGAAAACATCATTCAAGCCTTATGGAATGCTGCTAAGGGGTTAATGAGCGTATTGTCCCCGATAAAAGAGGCGTTTAGAGATATCTTTCCTCCAATGACAGCCGATCAGCTTTATAACATTACAGAAAATTTAAGAAAGCTGACAGAACGGTTTGTATTAAGCGAAACCGCATCTAATAATCTTAAAAACACTTTTAAGGGATTGTTTGCTGTTGTAGACATCATTGGCAGTGCTTTTATGGCAGTGGTCGGAGCTGTTGGTTCGCTTCTCGGAGGGGTCGGAGAACTTGGAAGCGGTCTTCTTGGCATTACTGGTTCTTTTGGAGAATGGCTCGTTAAACTTAACGAAGTAATTGAACGAACAGATATCTTTAATAAAGTTCTCGGTGGAATCGCCTCCTTTATCCGAACTATAGCAAGCGCCATTAAAACTTTTATTACGACGATAGCTAAAAACTTTAAGCTTCCCGGCTTTGAAATATTTCATTCTCTGCTTGAGCGCATTCAGGAAAGAATGTCTCAGGTAGGCGAGGCTACCGGCGAAATGAAATCTTCTGTGGTTGCGGCTTTCGAGGTAATGGGCGAGGCTTTAGCTAATTGCCAATTTGTACAATTGCTCAGTGCTGTATGGAATGCGGTAAAAACGATCGGAAGCGGCATTGTCAATATTTTGGGCGAACTCGGAAGTTCCCTGGCGTCTAATCTCGGCGAAGCTAATTTCAGCGGGATTATTGACTTGCTCAATGGTATTTCTTTTGGCGCTATTGCGCTTGGAATTACTAAATTTGTCGGTGCGTTTAAAAGCGCTATTGATGATATTGGCAGTATCAAAGAATCGTTTATTGGCATTCTCGACAGTGTCAGGGGATGCTTCGAAGCTTATCAGAAACAGCTACAGGCCGGGACGCTTCTCAAGATTGCATCTGCCATTGCAATCCTTACGGCGTCCATTGTTGCTATTAGCCTTATCGACAGTAAAAAGCTAAATGCTTCTCTTGGCGCTATTACAGTGCTCTTTGCCGATTTGATGGCTTCAATGGCAATATTCAATAAGATAAGCGGAGAAGTAACCGGCGTTGTCAAAAGCGTAACCGCGATGCTGGGCATTGCCACTGCGGTGCTTATTCTCGCCGGAGCTTTAAAAAAGATCGGTGATTTGGACTCTAAACAGCTTACAACCGGTCTCATTGGCGTAGCCAGCCTGTCTGCTATGATGGTTGCTGCTGCTAAGGTAATGAGCAGTGGAGGCGGCACGATTGTAAAAGGCGCTACGCAGATGGTTATATTTGCGGCAGCAATCAAGATATTGGCCTCTGCCTGCGAAGATCTTTCTGCTTTGGATTGGGATGAGCTTGCAAAAGGTCTGATTGGCGTCGGCGTGCTTTTAACGGAAGTGTCGCTATTTATGCGTACTGCCCAATTTAGCGGTAAAGCCATTACAACAGCTACAGGAATTGTTATTCTTGCCGCTGCTATAAAGGTGCTGGCCTCCGCCTGTGAAGACTTCGGCGGTATGAAGTGGGATGAAATCGGAAAAGGTCTTGTATCTATTGGCGTTCTTCTTGCTGAAATTACGGCCTTTACAAATCTGACGGGTAATGCTAAACATGTTCTTTCTACTGGCGTCTCTTTAATTGCTATTGCTGCGGCTATGAAGGTATTTGCCTCGGCTATGAATGATTTCGGCGGTATGAAGTGGGAAGAAATCGCAAAGGGCTTGGTTGCTATAGCGGGAGCTTTGGCAGCGGTAACGATTGCAGTCAAACTTATGCCTAAAAACATGATTGCAATTGGAACTGGTCTTATTGCAGTTTCTGCGGCTCTTGTTATCATAGCGGATGCTTTAGAAAAGATGGGCGCCCTTACATGGGAAGAGATTGCAAAAGGTCTTGTAACGCTTGGCGGTGCTATGGCTATTTTAGCGGTCGGTTTAAACGCTATGAGAGGCACCTTAGCCGGTTCTGCGGCTATGCTTGTTGCAGCGGCGGCACTTCTTGTTATGACTCCGGTGCTTAGTATTTTAGGGGCTATGAGTTGGGAATCGATTGCTAAGGGCTTGGTTTCGCTGGCCGGAGCCTTTACTGTTATCGGCGTTGCTGGCCTTGTGCTGACTCCATTGGTTCCTACTATTCTTGGACTAAGCGGAGCGTTTGCACTTATCGGCGTATCTGTGCTTGGAATTGGTGCAGGACTTGCCCTTGCAGGGGCTGGTTTGGCTGCTTTAGCAACTGGTCTAACTGCGCTTGCAGCAGCCGGTACGGCTGGAGCCACTGCTATCGTTGCCTCTCTTACAGTTATTATTACTGGCGTTGCCGGATTAATACCTGCCATCGTCGCTAAGATCGGCGAGGCCATTGTGGAGTTCTGCAAGGTTATTGCTAATAGTGCGCCAGCAATTGGCGAAGCGGTCAAAGCGGTTGTCCTTATGCTGGTTGATGTTCTCGTAGAATGCGTTCCGGCAATTGCAGACGGGGCGCTGAAGCTTGTCGCTGGAGTTTTGGAGGCGTTGGTAGCATATACCCCATCTATTGTAGATTCCATCTTCCAATTCCTTATCGCCGTTCTGGAAGGTGTCGCAAATAATCTTCCCGGACTAATCCAAGCGGCGGTTGATGTGTTGATGGCGTTCTTCTCAGGTATTGTAGACGCGCTTAAGGGAATCGATACGGAAACATTACTGCAAGGCATCGTTGGTATTGGTTTGCTGGCTGCAATTATGGCGGCTCTTAGCGCGATCGCTGGATTGGTTCCTGGAGCTATGGTCGGCGTGCTTGGCATGGGCCTAGTTATTGCAGAGCTTGCTCTTGTTCTCGCTGCTGTCGGTGCTTTGGCTCAAATTCCAGGTCTTAATTGGCTTATCAATGAAGGCGGAAATCTACTTCAGGGAATTGGTACTGCTATCGGCAAGTTTGTCGGCGGCATTGTCGGCGGATTTATGAGCGGCGTATCCAGTCAGTTCCCACAGATCGCAACAGATCTGTCTGGATTTATGACCAATATTCAGCCGTTTATTCAAGGCGCTGCTGCTATTGACCCGTCTATGATGGATGGCGTTAAGGCTTTGGCGGAAACTATCCTTATTCTCACCGCTGCGAATATTCTGGAAGGGTTGACTTCATGGCTGACAGGCGGTTCTTCCCTTACTGGATTTGCTGAAGAGCTGGTACCATTTGGTACGGCTATGAAGCAATTTTCAGATGAAATTGCAGGTATCGATGGAGAGGTTGTCGCTAACGCTGCGGTTGCTGGCAAAACACTGGCTGAAATGGCCGCTACGCTTCCGAATAGCGGAGGCGTTCTCGGTTTCTTCGCTGGCGAGAATGATATGGAAACTTTTGGCGAACAACTCATTCCGTTCGGTAAGGCTATGAAGGACTTTGCTGATGTGGTTGCCGGATTGGATGCCAGCGTAATAACAGAAGCTGCTACAGCAGGAAAAGCTATGGCCGAAATGGCAAGCACGATACCAAACAGCGGCGGTGTTGTCGGATTCTTTGCCGGTGAAAACGATATGGAGGACTTCGGTGAGCAGCTTGTTCCATTTGGCAAAGCTATGAAAGACTTTTCCGATGCGGTGGCTGGATTGAAAGCTGATGTAATTCAAAATAGCGTAACAGCAGGTCAAGCACTGGTTGAGCTTGCAAAAACAGTTCCCAATACAGGCGGCGTTGTGGCGTTCTTTACGGGCGATAACGACCTTGCCACCTTCGGAGAACAGTTAGTTCCTTTTGGCACTGCAATGAAGAATTATTCTCTTGCGGTGACTGGATTGGATGCCAATGTTGTTACCAATTCTGCTAACGCTGCAAAAGCATTGGTAGAGCTTTCAAACAACCTTCCGAACAGCGGCGGTATTGTAAGCTGGTTTACCGGCGACAACGATATAGCCACATTTGGTGAACAGCTTGTATCCTTTGGTCAATCCTTTGCGAATTACTACAACAGTGTAAGCAGTGTGGACACCTCTAAGCTTAGCAGTATTGTTGTTGAATTTCGTAACCTTGTGGATTTGGCAAATGGTATCAAAGATGTTGATACGAGCGGTATGTCCAGATTTGCTCAGAACCTTACGGCTCTCGGCAACGCAGGTATCGACGGATTTATCAATGCGTTTACCAATGCAAATTCCCGTGTCACGACGGCGGCAAATACTATGATTACTACGTTCATCAATGCTGCTAACGCTCAAAAGGGAAATTTGACCAGTGTGTTTACTTCCCTTATAAACAGTGTTGTTACGGCATTTACAAATCAGTATCCCCAGTTTACGACAATTGGAAGAACCATGATGACCAACTTCATTTCCGGTGTACGAAACAGCGATTCTACAGCTCGTTCCGCCTTTGTGGTGATTATATCCGGATGCCTGACTGCCCTTCGAAATAAATTTCAAGATTTCAACTCGGTTGGGCAAGCGACCATGACCAATTTAATTGCCGGAATCCGGGCGAAGAACCAGCTTGCGAAGGAAGCGTTCGTATCTATTGTCAACGGTTGCTTAACGGCGATTCGTGATAAGTATACCGACTTCTACAATGCTGGCGTATATCTGGTGGAAGGCTTTGCAAATGGTATTGATGAATATACCTGGTATGCTGAGGCAAGAGCAAGAGCCATGGCTCGCGCTGCTGCAAGGGCTGCTGAAGCAGAGCTGGATATTAATTCGCCTTCCAAGGTGGGTTATCGGATTGGCAGCTTTTTTGGATTGGGCTTTGTCAATTCTTTGATTGACTATACTGATAAATCCTATAAGGCTGGTACCTCGATGGCTGCGTCTGCAAAAGAAGGGCTTCGGAATGCAGTTGCTAAAATCGGAGAATTTATTGATGACGGCATTGACGCTCAGCCAACTATTCGTCCTGTACTCGATTTGTCTCAGGTGCAGGAGGGAGCAGGAAGACTGTCTGCACTGTTAAGCAGAAGCCAGGCAATAAGCATTAGTTCTGGAATGGAACGTGCTGCTGCCGCTACCGTTCAAAATGGGGATTCTGTACCTGTAGCCGGAAACAATTACACGTTCACACAAAACAACTATTCACCTAAGGCGCTGTCGAGAATTGAAATCTACCGTCAGACGAAGAATCAGTTCTCGGCACTGAAAGGATTGGTGGAAACATGATCTATTCATTTGCTATCACCAATTACTTGGGTGATAGGGTTAAGCTTGAGTTGGGGAAGCCTGAGGTTTCGGGCTTCCTCATCAAGTCTGTTACTGGTTTAGGCCCAGTCAAGGCAAATGTAAACACGACCGAAGTTGTTACCAATGACGGTTCCATGTTTAACTCTGCCAGGCTGAGCCAGAGAAATATCGTGTTTCAATTGGCGTTCGTAGAAACCGTTTACGGGGAGACCATCGAGGATATACGACAAAAATCCTACAAATATTTCCCTGCAAAAAAGAGCGTCGAGATTGTAATTGAAACAGACAACCGTTATGTGAAAATCAAAGGCTATGTGGAATCCAACGAGCCTGACATTTTCAGTTCCCAGGAAGGTACGCAAATTTCCATTATCTGTCCAGATCCATATTTTTATTCGGCTGGCGAGGATGGAAACAATGTGACCGACTTTTATACAATCGATCCCATGTTTGAGTTTCCGTTTTCAAACGAATCTTTAACAGATCCGCTGCTTATATTTGGCGAAATCCAAATTAAGACGGAGGGTGTTATTACCTATCATGGTGATTCCGAAATCGGTGTGGTTATTTATATCCATGCAATAGGTCCCGCCACTAATATCAATATTTATAATACCGAAACCAGAGAGGTTATGATGATTAATACGACAAAGCTTGAAAAACTAACCGGCAAGGGGTTGGTTGCAAGCGATGATATCGTCATCAACACCACAAAGGGCGAAAAGAGTATTACATTGGTACGGGAAGGCGCATCGTACAATATTCTCAATTGCCTGGATAAGAATACCGATTGGTTTATATTGTCGAAGGGAGATAACATCTTCGCATTTACAGCGGAGACAGGGGTCACGAATCTTCAGTTCAGAATTGAAAATCAAGTTATCTATGAAGGGGTGTAAACTATGGAGTTATTCGTATTAAACGCAGATTTTGAATCCATAGCCGTCATCGATACTTACGAATCAATGATCTGGACTGATCGATACAATGCATACGGAGATTTTGAGATATACTTTGCGATGGATGAAAGCTTGCTGGAATACATCAAAGAGGATTATTATCTATGGCTAAAGGAATCCGATCACAGCATGATTATTGAAGACATCAAGATTGATGCTGATACAGAGGAAGGAAATCGGCTTATTGTTACAGGGAGATCTTTGGAAAGCATTCTTGAAAGGCGGATTATTTGGGGGCAACGTATTTTCAGCGGAAATCTTCAAAATGCCATTCAGACGATGCTCAATGAAAATATTATTTCTCCTTCAGTTGCTGACCGCAAGATAGCAAATTTTATATTTGTACCGTCTACGGACAGCAAGATTACAAGTCTTACCATCGATAACCAGTATACTGGAGACGATCTCTATACAGTTATCAAAGGATTGTGTGAGGAAAATAATATCGGTTTCAAGATTGTGCTGACAGACGATAACCAGTTTGCGTTCAGCCTTTATGCCGGCGCTGACCGCTCCTATGACCAGACGGAAAATCCGTATGTAGTATTTTCTCCCAACTTTGAGAACATCATCAACAGCAACTACTTCTCGTCCAAAGCCGGTTATCGGAATGTGACGCTGGTTGCTGGAGAAGGCGAAGGCGCATCAAGAAAGACAACGGTGGTCGGTTCTGCTTCAGGACTTGACCGCCGTGAACTTTTTACGGATGCTCGAGATATTTCGTCTGATACGGAGGATGGGACGCTTTCTGACGCTGAGTATATTGCACAGCTTCGGACAAAAGGTTTAAAAAACCTTGCCGACCACATGATTACTACCGCATTTGAAGGTGAGGTTGAGGTTACAAGGCTTTTTAAATATGGCGAGGACTTTTTCATTGGCGATATTGTTCAGATTGCTAATGAATATGGAAACGAAAATTCCGCTTATATTTCGGAGCTGATTATTTCGAACAGCGATGAAGGATTGTCCATTTATCCGACATTTAAAACGATTTCAAAGGAGGGATAAGTTAAATGAGCGTAACCTATGGATTCTATAATTCATTGAACGGCGATCGCAAATACGATTCTGCTCAGATATCGAGCATTTTTGATGGTTTGATTGTCGATGGGATATTTGCTTCTATCGGAACGGCGTTTGCTGTAAGGGCTGCCGGCGGATTGACTGTAAATGTTGGCATTGGACGGGCGTGGTTTGACCATACCTGGACGCTTAACGACAGTATTTTGCCGTTGGAAGCTCCTGAGGCAGAAGTTCTACTGGACCGGATTGACGCTGTTGTACTTGAAGTGAACGCTATGGAGTCTGTACGAGCAAATAGCATTAAATTTGTAACGGGCACTCCATCCAGCGTACCTGTGCGGCCGACTCTTGAGAACGAAGGAGGCGTACACCAGTATGCTCTTTGTTATATTTACAGGAAGTTTGGTACGACAGTCATCAATCAAGCTGACATCACCAATATGGTTGGAACGGAGGAAACGCCGTTTGTCACCGGTATTCTTCAAACGATCAGTTTAGATGAATTGCTCGGACAGTGGCAGGATGAACTGGATCAATTTGTCAGCCGTGAAGAAGCAGATTTTACCGAATGGAGCAACAATAAGAGAACAGAGTTTAATAATTGGCAGGCGTTGCAGGAGCAGGATTATGAGAACTGGTCCGATGAACGCAAGCAGGAGTATTTAACTTGGATTTCAGAACAGGAAACCACTTTTACAAATTGGGCTACAACGCAAATGTCCGATGAGGAAGAGTGGATTCAATCGATGCAGCAGACATTTCTCAGTTGGTTTGAATCTTTGAAGACCGAACTCAGCGGAGATGTTGCGGCGAACCTTCAGCTTCAAATCGATCAGGAAGAAATGGAACGGATTCTGCTGACCGGTTTTGTTGATGGTTCAAAAGAATTCAATGAAGACGGTACGGTGATTGTTTCTACGGACAGCACCAACAGGACGCTGACCAAGACATTTACCAATAACTTCCTCACTGTAACTACAGTTTTGCGAAGTTCCGAAGGCAGAGAGCTTGCCAGAATGGTCAAGGAGTTTAACGATGAAGGGACTTTGATTAACTCAACTGTAACCTACGCATAATGAAAGGAGAAAAATCAAAATGGCAGAAGAAGATTTGATCTTTGGTAAAAACCGACACTTTTTTGGAGGAATCGAGCCCTCCAATATGCTGGAATTTACTGCAAGCTATGATGCGACAGGAACGGTAAGTCGTGCTAAGGTAGTAGCTAAGCTCCCTGCTGATACGGTTATTGACGGACAGACGCTGTGCAGTGTTGCCGGAGCTGTTATCCGAAGAAGTACCAGTACTTATCCTAAAGATGAGTTTGATGGCGTTCTGGTCAAGAACATTACCAATGATGAGACGTTCTTTGACGAGGATGTGGAAATTGACCAGACTTATTACTACGCTGCATTTCCTTATACAACGCAGGGCGTTTACAACCGCAATACGGCGAACCGTTCCACCTGTACGATCATTGCCGGTTATGAGCCGGATAATATGAAGGTCTTTACTGCAACATCGGCGTATTCCTCCGGACAGGCTCGCGTTCGAATTAACGCTACGCTTCCGGACAATGGAACGGAAGAGCGTCCTTATACGATTTCCGGCGCTATTATCCGCAAAAGTACGACTGGTTATCCGACAAATGAAAATGAGGGTGTTCTTGTAACTGATCTTAAGGAAAGCAGCGAGTTTTATGACACCAATGTATCTCTGAACCAGATTTATTACTATGCTGCATTCCCCTACACTACTCAGGGCGTTTACAACCGCAATGCGGCAAATAGGGCATCCTGTACGCCTGTCGCAATTATTCCGGGCAACATGCAGAAATTTACGGCAGAATCGGTTCATGTCAGCGGACAACCTCAGGTAAAGCTTACAGCTACGCTTCCTGCCAGCGTTGCCGGCTGTACAATTGCCGGTGCTGTAATTCGCAGAAGTACGACTGGTTATCCGGTTAATGAATCGGACGGTTCTCAGGTTGCAAACATTACCAGCAGCGGCACCTACTATGATACCAATGTAGAGGCTGGCATCATCTATTACTATGCAGCTTTCCCGTATTCTACGGACGGCGTTTACAACACCAACAATGTCAGCGCAAACCAGGCAAGTTGTGAAGTGAGCAGCTACGAATATCTATTTGGATATGATCTTGTAAAATCCACTTCCAATCCTTCAGGACGTGTTACCTATCCATCTGACGTTGACAATGCTAATTTTACTCCCGCAAAGATGAACTTTGGAGGTTCCTTTGATTACGGCAGTTGGAATTTCGAGCCTGGAGAAATGTTCATGCCTCGTCCTTGTATGCTGACTTATGCAGGCGTTGTCGATCACTATCTCAATCCTAACGACTATACCAAGAAGGTCAACGGTTCTGCTTCTAAGGTTGCGGATACCTCCTTTGGCGGTAACGCCATGATGGAATGGCCGAAGATCTATACAAAGCGTTGGGAATCGAATGGTGTTTACCATTTCCGCTGCTCCGATATTCCTCAAGACGATACTTGGGATTGCTGGTGCAACTATGACCGTAATAACAACCAGATCGATCATTTCTATACCCCCATCTATTTCGGTTCTCTGGTTTCCGGTAAGCTGCGTTCTATCAGCGGTGCAGCTAACAGCGTAAACACCACGGCGGCTAACGAAATCGCCTATGCAAAGGCAAACGGCAATGACTGGTATACCGAGGTGCTGGCTGACAGACTGTTGCTCCAGGATCTGCTGGTTATGATGGCTCGTTCTACTGAGTGCCAGACTGCATTCGGCTATGGACGGTGCAATAGTTCCAATAGTATTGCTCCTGGTACGATGAACTCCAAGGGTATGTTCTGGGGTTCTAATGACAAGACTTCCGGTGTGAAGGTCTTCGGTATGGAGAATGTCTGGGGTAACCTGTGGCGTCGTACTGCTGGCTGGATCAATGCCAATGGAACTCAGAAGGTCAAGCTGACTCGTGGTACTCATGATGGTTCTACTGCAACCGACTACAACACAGACGGAAACGGTTATAAGACGATCGCAAATGCTACTCCGGCTGGCAGCTCCGGAGGCTACATCAGCAGCATGAAGACGGAAGCATTCGGACGGCTGCCTGTTATTGCAAGCGGTTCCAGCAGCACTTATGAGGCTGACGGCATGTGGTACAATAACAGCCAGGTCAATTATGCGTTTGTCGGCGGCTACTGGGACTATGACCTGTTGGTCGGTCCTTTCTATGCTCGTCTGAACCATGCGGCGTCCGTTTCGGCCTCGAACCTTGGCGCGGCTCTCTCTTGTAAACCGCTTGCCGCTGCGTAAGCAGCGAGGAGAGGACGGGAGAACCTTAGGTTCGCCGGGTAAACGAAAATAATTAAATATTAGGGGTATACACTGCGCCCAGCGCGTATGTCGGCGGCAACTGGAACAATGACCTGATGGTCGGTCCTTTCTATGCTAATCTGAACAATACGGCGTCCAATTCGAACTCGAACAATGGCGCGGCTCTATCTTATCCATGAGAAGCTCTCTATAATGCAGTGTATGCCGCCATTTCAAAATGGCAAGAGATATCCGCATCTCTTCCTCACCACTTGGTGAAAATTAACTCGGTGCAAGCATCTGTGAGTAGCTGAGAATAAGTCGAAAGCGGATGAGAGGATAAGAGAGAACATGAAATCCTATAACCACTTGTACGAAAAAGCAATATCCGAAACGAACCGACGGTACGCTCTGTCTCAAGCAAAGCACAGCAAGAGATTCCGTAAAATCATGAAACACCGGCACATGTCTGACGATGCCGCAGTTGAACAATCCTTAGATTGGATAGTCAACTACGAAAACGCCGAGCATGTGCCGGTTTACATTTATGATGGGATTACTCGCAAGGAGCGCACTATTATTGTCCCTACGATGGAAGAGCTGCTTGTTCAACATTGCATCGTAAATGCCATGAAGCCGATGTTCTGCAAGGGAATGTATGAACATAGCTATGCAAGTCTTCCGGGCAGAGGTGCCCATAAAGGAAAACAGGTAATTGAGAAGTGGATCAGGACTGACTCGAAGAATTGCAAGTATGTCCTCAAAATGGATATTCGTCATTTCTTCGATTCTATTCCACACGATCGTTTGAAAGCCAAGTTGAAGAAGACCGTTCATGACGAGAAGATGCTGGAGTTATTATTCCGCATTATTGATGTCACAGAGGTTGGTATTCCACTTGGCTTTTATACTTCTCAATGGCTTTCTAACTGGTATTTGCAGGGTTTAGATCATTTCATCAAGGAGCAGCTCTGTGCTGAGCACTATATGCGCTACATGGATGACATGGTCGTTTTCGGAAGTAACAAGAGGGTTTTGCACCGCATGAGACAAGCAATTTCCGATTATCTGGAAATGGAGCTTGGCTTGGAACTTAAAGCGAATTGGCAAGTCTTTCGCTTTTCTTATGGCAACAACCAGGGGCGTGATCTGGACTTCATGGGCTTTCGTTTTTATCGTAATCGAACGATTCTTCGAAAATCCATTATGTACAAGGCCACGAGAAAAGCTCGCAAAATCTCCAAAAAGGAGAAAGCAACCATACTCGATGCTCAGCAAATGTTGTCTTATCTTGGGTGGATCGACTGCACCGATACCTATTTGATGTATCGGAAGTGGATAAGACCATGTGTTAGCTTCCAGCAATTGAAGCGAAAAGTTTCACGATATGACAAATACGATGAGAAGCGGGTATATCAAAAACTCGTCAGTCTTTACACTGCGAAAGGAGGAAAGTCGCATGGAGTTAAATTACAAATATGCCGAGAGCACAGTCCAGCCAACTGCACTTGAGGCTACTGTTGGAACCGTATATCTCCGCAAGGACATTACGAGTATTGTACGAATTTCCGAACAGGGCGATAAAACCACTTACTGGACTTATCAGGAAGCGGCGCTGACCCCTCGGGAGTTCAATGAATACACCAATCTGCTTATGGTTGAAAACGCCATTAAAGGAACGAATGATTCGGACAACATTGTTCAGCTCATGGCAGGTCAGGAAACTGGTGATTCCCAGCAGCTTGCTATCATGGAAGCAATTGCCGATCTGTATGATGCCGTCGCAGCAATGATTCCTGAATGAGGAGGTAGCAAAAATGGTCAATCTTTACGCCACGCTTATCATCAATAAGCGCAGAACCTTCGACCAGGTGCCTGAAAAATTTAAGGCAGATGTCGAGGCAAAATTGTTAGAATATGGCTACGATACCAACGGCGATCCTATCGCTGAGGAGGAGTAACCATGTTTTATATTTTATCCAAATTTTTAATAGGAGGTAACAACATGGTAGCACTGTATGTCGCACTCATCATCGCAGGTCGTCGAACCTTTAATCAGGTTCCGGCAAAGTTCAAGGCTGCTGTCAAGGCTGATCTGGAAGCTCTCGGTCTTGACGAAAATGGTAATCCTGTGGATTAACCGAAATTGGCAGGGAGTCTGCTTTGCGGTGGGCTCCCTCGCCTAATTAAAAGAGGTTTGGGGTGATATTTCCTACAAGCTTCTTAATTCATTTATGACTTCAAGGAGGATGATACATGGAAATGGAACCCTGGCTGCAAACGCTATTAACCATTTTGGGGACGATACTTGCTTCTTCTGGATTTTGGGCATATATCCAAGAGCGAAGCAAACGAAAAGCTGCTGAGAATAAGCACAACAATCTTGAAACGCAAATGCTCATTGGTTTGGCTCATGATCGCATTATCTATCTCGGTATGACCTACATCGAGAGGGGCTACATTACACAGGACGAGTATGAGAATCTGTATGAATACTTGTACAAGCCTTATGAAAAATTAGGCGGTAACGGTTCGGCTAAGCGAATCATGACAGAAGTCGACCAACTTGCGATTCATAAATCAACTTACAATGCTTGAATTGGAGGTGAGATTATGAGTTACAGCATTACAGGCACAACGATCACTTTGACCCGAGGTGATACATTTGAGGCTCTAGTCTCTGCCACTAAGAAAGACGGGACGCCATATATTCCTGTTGCAGGTGATACCATTCGCTTCGCAATGAAAGAGAATTACGATGACCCCCGCCCCCTTCTTGTCAAAGACATCCCGATTGACACGATGATGCTGACGCTTGAGCCTCAAGACACAGCAGATCTGAATTTCGGCAAGTATGTCTATGACATTCAGCTCACAAAAGCAAACGGCAAAGTTGATACCTTTATTTCGAAAGCAATTCTGAAGCTTTCGGAAGAGGTTGACTGAGCATGGGTGGAGTATGTGGAATCGGGTCTATTAAAGGTCGCCTTTCGCCCATTGGAAGCTTACAAGGAGCTTTATCTATACCTGTTGGCGGAGGTTTGGACTGTGATATTTATGAGGGCGAATACAATATCGTTCCCAGCGACACGGTTCAGGTACTGCCGACAGCCAACAAACTGCTGAAGCATGATATTGTAATCGAGGCAAACTCCGGAGGTCTTCCCGAAGGGAGTGAGATGGCTACGGACGACGATATTGACAGTTTGATCGATGATGTTTTCGGAACCGGAGTCAATCCTGATCCGGACGAGCCAACTTACAGTCCTGATGACATCGCAACAGAAAAAGAGCTGAACGATGCTATTACCGATGTCTTCGGCTAAACATTTTGTGGTCACAGCAGCGCCAAAACGCTGTGGCAAAAATAATTTTATTCCAATAGGAGGAATGTATCACAGAAGCAAAATATCCCGTAATCACTGGCTTTTTTAACCAAAGTGTAGGAATAATGCAGAAATAACCTACATTCTATTGCCCTGTATTGCTATTTATTAGCCGTAAACCACATCCGTAGAGATGGTGAGTCCATCGTCCGACAGTGTCTTGGTTTCCGTTGCAATGACCGTTCCTTCAGAGTCCGTGAGAACCGATGTGATTGTTTTCATATCGTCCGAAAAAGTCTTCACAAGCTGGTTCCCATTGGCGTAAACCGTCGTTACGGTCTTATAATCTTTTGAAAAAGTCTTGACGGTGTCACCAGACTGAATATCACTGGCGGAACCTACTTTACCGTCTACATACGACTTAGTCTGTCCGGCAAGTATCTTCATTTGTTCAAGAGATACCAGCTTGTAATCAGGCATTCGATTCACGCTCCTTTGAAAGATTTAGGGAGGGCGTAACAGCCCTCCCCAGAGACTTACAGTCTTTAGGCACCGAAGACCTCAGTGCACATAGCGGTAACTTCCTCGTCGGTAGCACCAGACAGGGTGTCCAGGAACGCCTTGTTTGCATGACTGTGGTTGCCCTCAGCAGCGGCGTTGACCTTCTCCTTCAGAGCAGCGTCCAGATCAGCCTCTGCGACAATATCCTTGCCAGCAAGCTTGCCGGTCGGAATAGTCAGAGCAATAGACTTATCCTCAGCCGCAGGGGTTATCTCAATGCCATTGACTTTGATCTTTTCAATGACGTTCGCCTGAGCACCAGCGGCAATGCCAGCCAGTTTGGTACCTTCGGCATTAGTCATCAGGCGGCTGCCTTCGACCTTATCCACTTTCTTACCCAGCTCGGCAGTCATAGTGGTGGTCTTGACATAGTCACCGATGCCAAGCGCGTTAATCATCTTGGTGACATAAGCCACGACAGTAGCTTCCTCGTCAGTACCGCCGATACCGGCAAGGATACCATCCAGACGAGTGATGTCATTAGCCATCTTTGCGGCACCCGTGGTGTCACTCAGAATCCAGTCAGCGATCTCCTTCAGAGTGTCGTAAGACTTGTCGGCACCAGCCACAATCTTTGCGACTTCCTCAGAAGAGATAGTGCGTACAGACTTGCCAGTATCCTCACCGACCAGGGTGTCAACAGTAGCCTGAGTAGCCTTACCGTCGATCAGAGTCTTCAGAGCCGCAGCCAGATCGTCGTAGGCGACCTCACTCTTGCCTGCCAGGGTGCCCAGACCATCGATCTGACCGTCGATGTAAGTCTTAGCTGCCTGAAGAGCAACCTTCAACTGCGCCAGGGTAGTAATCTTAATAGTGTCTGCCATAATAGAAACTTACCACGGTCTAACCACTTCTAAAACCCTGCAATTACGCTGTTTTCAGAGTAGTTAGAAGTGGATAAATACCGAGAAATGTAGGTAACTCGTGCATTATTTCTACACTACTCCTACATCTATATTCCTACACAAAGTCAGCCTCCTCGTTGTGCTGAGTGCCTTTGTTGGTGCTCCCACTTCGGGGAGGCTTTTCTTTGTTTTTACAAGCTATTTTATTTTTTCAATTTCGTCTTTCAACCACTCAAATTCTCTCTGGGTATAAACCTTTTCAGTGATGTCAGAGATCTTGTGACCAACCATATATTTGATTGCGTACTCGTCAACGCCGTACTTCTTTGCCATCGTCACAAAGTGTTTGCGGCCATCATGTGGTCTATGCTCGGGGTTCAAATTCAATTCGTCTCGAATCATGCTGAAGCCTTTTTGGTATCGAGCATAAGTAAGTGCAGTGTTTTTGCTACGAGCATTCGGATTAACATAATTGAGCAGATACAGACTTCCAAGTTCCTGAGCCTCTTTATATTTTCGCTCAACCAAATGACGAATCTTCGAGTGAATTGGAACGACACGATCGGTACCAGCATCAGTTTTGATACCGCCTCGAAAAGTCCAGTTTTCCAAATCTACATTTTTTAGTTCAAGCAAACCAAGTTCTTGGGGTCGCCAACCAGAATAGCACTGAATGAGCAGGACATCTACAAGCATTTTATCATCAGCGTGTTTCCAAAGCAAGTCCATCTCTTCGTCCGTAAAAGAAATATGCTCGTTCTTAACTGTGACGATTTCTTTGATTGTTTCCTCACTGAGGTTAAAAGTTCGCGAATAGTTCCGGTCAACAAGCTCATACTCCAAGGCATAATCCAACATCAAGTTAAACAAAGACTTGATCTGGTTCTTCATGGATGCACTTGGTGTCTTCTCTTCGCCTCGAACCTTCGATATGCCTTCATCCATACAACCTTTTACATGACGAGCGCGGACATCTTTGACTCGCATATCATATACGGCCGAGCAATACCCCCATGCTGAAGCTACCGAACGAGTGCTTTTAACTGTCTTCTCGTATTCGGCAACCCATTTCTCGTAAAGCTCTTTCATAGTAATAGACGGTTCAAGGTCGTAAGGGTTCTTATTGTACTCGACGAGAGCAGCGTATGCATCGTTGTATGTTGGAAAATAGGACTCCGGTTTAAGAGGCTTGCAGATAGGTCGTCCGTTCGAATCCTTTCCAACACTTATCATAGCTCGAAATGGATTGCGGAGATTCCGATTTTTGATCTCACTAATCTGCCCGAAACCGTTTGGCAGTCTACGACGTTTGTTGTTCTTATTTCGAGGTTTTCTTGGCTTTATATTTGGCTGCAATGGAAACCCACAGTGAGGACAAGAAACTGCTTTGTCGCTTACTTGTAATTCGCATTCAGGGCATTTTATCAGCATTATTATCACCTTCCCCATTGATTTGCTATTAGTAATCATATATCATAAGTGTAGGAATGTCAACTCCTACATTCAAACTTTTTAATCAGAGAAAAGAGAAAGCATATATGATTAGTGATAACCAATCAATCTGCCCCAAATGTGGAGGACAGCTTAAATACTACGATAATGTTCAAAGATTGGTACGGACGAAATTCGGCAACAAAAAATGGGTGGCTATCAGAAGACTTCGGTGCTGTAACTGCCATGCAGTCCACCGGGAGCTTCCTGACTTTATATTTCCGTATAAACAGTATGAAGCAGACATTATTATCGGCGTGATCGAGGGTCTTATTACTTGTGAGACTTTTGGATTTGAAGATTATCCTTGCGAAATGACTATGATTCGCTGGCGCTTGTTTCCACCGAGGTTGTTTTTACTAACAGCCGTTCCTAACCTAAAATAGCGATTGAAAGGAGGCAAACGCCAATGGAAGAAATTATATTTGCATCGGGGTCTGTCCCGGTGGCAGTTGCAGCACGAGTCTACGGGAAAGACGCATCCTGGATTCGAGCCGGCATCGTATCTGGGTGGCTACCAATCGGAAAAGCTACTCGGAGTGGAAAGCTCGTTACGAACTTGGAGGAAATGAACTCTAAGTATGGGCGCATCAACTTTTATATTTCGCCTAAGCTCCTCTGGCAGGAGACCGGCTATATATGGAGGGGTGAACGCGCATGAGTACATTGATACGACCAGAACTTTCCGAGACTAATCGTTACTGGATCGAGAAACACCGCTATTACGAATTGAAGCATTTCTGCTT
>ENA-UOJS01001150-UOJS01001150.1-human-gut-metagenome-genome-assembly--contig:-C74-NODE-1150-length-23360-cov-20.695344_pt1 | contig 23360 bp, 8 predicted proteins | sample MGYA00242355_ERZ723902 | MGnify/ENA metagenome assembly ERZ723902
TATTTTAAAAATAATGTTATTTTGTTATACTTTAAATAAGAAAGTTTTACTTATTGAATTTTCTTTCTTTTTATTAAAGGAGTGCTCATGCAACGAGTAAAAAAAGCTATTATTCCAGCTGCTGGTCTTGGAACCCGTTTTTTACCAGCTACAAAATCAATGCCGAAAGAAATGCTTCCGATTGTTGATACACCGACGATTCAATTTATAGTTGAAGAGGCGGTTAAGTCTGGGATTGAAGAAATTTTAATTATTACTAATTCTAATAAACACTCGATGGAAAATTATTTCGATACGAATTATGAATTAGAAATGAGATTAAAAGAAAGCGGGAAAAATGATCTTGTTGACCTTATTAAACAGGTAGCTTCTTTAGCTAATATTTATTATGTTAGACAAAAAGAACCTAAGGGATTAGGACATGCTATATCTTGTGCTCGTTCTTTTGTCAACAATGAACCTTTTGCTATATTGTTGGGGGATGATATGGTTACCAGTGAAGGAAAGCCTGCTTTACTTCAATTAGTTGATGCTTATAATAGTAAAAATTGTTCTATTTTAGGAGTACAAGAGGTTCCACATACTGACGTTAATAAATATGGTATTGTTACACCTTCACGCGATGTTGCTGATGGTAAGAAAATATTTAAAGTTGTCGATATCAATGAAAAACCAGATATTGATAAAGCTGAAAGCGATTATGCTGTTTTAGGACGCTATATTTTAACACCGGAAATTTTTGAAATTTTAGGAAAAACTGCTCCTGGTAAAAACGGGGAAATTCAACTTACTGATGCTATCAAAGAATTGATGGTTCATAAACCTGTTTATGCTTGTGATTTCGAAGGAACAAGATATGATGTAGGTGATAAGTTTGGATATGTTAGAGCTACTATCGATTATGCTTTAAAAAGACCAGATATGAGCGCTAAGGTTAAAAATTATATAAAAGAATTAGCAAAAACTTTTTAAAATGTTATTTTTATTTACAAATTAAAAAAAACAAGGGGTATAATATTATTGGATTTTGGAGGAAATATGAAAGAAATCAAGAAATCATTCTTGTCGGTTGATGGTAATACTGCAGCCGCATTAGCTAGCTACACATTTACAGAAGTAGCTGCTATTTATCCTATTACACCGTCATCTCCTATGGCGGAACTTGTTGACGTTTATTCTTCTCAAGGAAAGAAAAACGCTTTTGGAAATTGTGTTAAAGTTGTTGAATTACAAAGTGAAGGTGGTGCCTCTGGTGCTGTTCATGGTGCATTGCAAGCAGGAAGCTTAGCAACTACTTATACAGCCAGCCAAGGTTTACTCCTTATGATTCCAAATATTTACAAATGGGTTGGTGAATGCATTCCAGCAGTAGTTCATGTTGCTGCTCGTTCTTTAGCAAGCCGTTCACTTTCTATTTTTGGTGACCATCAAGATATTTATGCTTGTCGTCAGACTGGTGCTGCTATGCTTTGCTCACACTCAGTTCAAGAAATTGCTGATTTATCACCTATGGCTCATTTATTAGCAATAAATTCTTCTTCACCTGTTATCGACTTCTTTGATGGTTTCCGTACATCACATGAAATTCAAAATGTTGAATTTGTCGATGATGAAAATTGGAAGGAACTTCTCGATTTAGAAAAAGTTGAAGAATTCCGTAAGAGAGCTTTAAATCCTCATGGTCACGCTGTCACTCGTGGTGGCGCTGAAAATGATGATATCTGCTTCCAAGGTCGTGAAGCTCAAAATGTTCACGAAGCAAATATTGTTACTGAAGCTGAAAAATTATTCAAACAAGTCAGTGAATTAACAGGTAGAACTTATGCTCCATTTGTTTATTATGGCGCAAAAGATGCAACTAAGGTTATCATTGCTATGGGTTCTGTTACAGAAACAGCTCATGAAGTAATTGATGATTTAATGGCTAAAGGTGAAAAAGTCGGTATGGTTAAAGTTCATTTATATCGTCCTTTCTCTGCCAAACATTTAATTGCTGCTATTCCTTCTACTGTTACAAAGATTGCAGTTTTAGATAGAACTAAAGAACCAGGTTCTTTAGGCGAACCTTTATATTTGGATGTCGTTGCTGCCCTTGAACAAGAAAATCGTCATGTTGATGTTCTTGTTGGTGGTCGTTATGGTATTTCTAGTAAAGATACTCAACCTAACCAAATCAAAGCAGTTTATGATTTTCTTGATAGTGAAAAACCATTTGCTGGATTTACAATTGGTATCAATGATGATGTAACTCATTTATCTTTACCAGTTGATTCTGAATATCATGTAAATAATACTTACACATCTTGCTTATTCTATGGTTTAGGCAGTGATGGTACAGTTTCTGCAAATAAGTCTTCCATTAAGATTATTGGTGATGCAACTCATCAATATGCTCAAGCTTATTTTGCTTATGACTCTAGAAAAGCTGGTGGTGTTACAAGAAGTCACCTCCGTTTTGGTAAAGATCCTATTCGTTCAACATATTATATTGAACATGCAGATTTCATCTCCTGTTCTATGGATTCTTATATCTTGAAATATAATATGGTTAAGAATTTGAAGAAGGGTGGTACTTTCTTATTAAATACTGATATGACAGATGAAGAACTTATTCATTCAATGCCAAACCGCATGAAGAAATTATTAGCTTTAAAGAATGCTAAGTTCTATGTTATTGATGCTAATAAGATTGCTGCTGAAATCGGTATGGGTCGTCATACCAATACTACTTTACAAGCTTCATTCTTCTTCTTGAATCAAAATATCATGCCATATTCTGAAGCTCAAGAATGGATGAAGAAATTTGCCAAGAAGTCTTATTCTAAAAAAGGTGATGACGTTGTTCAAATGAACTACAAAGCCATCGATGCCGGTGCTGAAGGTCTTCGTGAAGTTAAAGTTGATCCAAGTTGGGCAGATTTAACAGTAAATGTTGTCAAAGAATCTACTGGTGATGATTACTTCGATTCTTATGTTGATGTTGTCGGTTCACTTGATGGTTATGATTTACCAGTCAGTAAATTCACTGAATATGAATTGCTTGATGGTACAATGCAAAACAATATTACATTTAAAGAAAAAAGAGCAACAGCTGACAGAGTTCCATTATGGCACAAAGAAAATTGTATTCAATGTAATCAATGTGCATTTGTCTGTCCACATGCTACAATTCGTCCATTTGTTTTAAATGATGAACAAATTGCTAAACTCCCTGAAGATGAACGTGAAGATGTTTTAAATTTGATGGGTGGTCCTAATACAAAAGGTCTTAAATTCCGTATTCAAGTCAGTCCAATGAACTGCGTTGGTTGTGGTATCTGCTTTGTTCAATGCCCAGGTAAAGGCGGAAAGAAAGCCTTGGAAATGGTTGAAGCTAAGACTCAATATCACCACGAAAAAGCTGCTGATATTCTCTATAAAGAAACTGAATCTAGAACAGATTTATTTCCATTAAATACAGTTAAGGGTGCTGCTTTCTTACCAGCTTATCAAGAAGTTTCTGGCGCTTGTGCTGGTTGTGGTGAAACTCCATATTATCGTTTGGTTTCACAATTATTTGGAAAAGATATGTTAGTTGCTAATGCAACTGGTTGTTCTTCTATTTATAATGGTTCAACTCCACTTACTCCATTTGTCACCGATAAAAATGGTGAAGGTGTTGCTTGGGCTAACTCTTTATTCGAAGATAATGCTGAATTTGGTTTCGGTATGAGAGTTGCTGTTGACTTCCGCTTAACTCAAATTGTTGAAATTCTTGAAGCTAATAAAGCTGAATGCGAAGAAGAACTTGTTTCCTTAATCAATGACTATGAAGAACATATCAAAGATAGAAAACATGTTAGAACAATACTTCCTGCATTGATTTCTGCTATTGAAAATTCTAAATGTGAAGGCATCAAGAAAGTTCTTGAATTCAAGAAAGACTTACTTGATAAATCTGTTTGGATTGTTGGTGGTGATGGTTGGGCTTATGATATTGGTTATGGTGGTCTTGATCATGTTCTCGCCAATGAAGAAGATGTCAATGTTATGGTTCTTGATACTGAAGTATATTCAAATACTGGTGGTCAAGCTTCTAAATCTACACAAACAGGTGCTATTGCTAAGTTTGCTGCTTCTGGTAAAAAGACAGCTAAAAAGAATCTCGCTTTAATGGCTATGGCTTATGGTCATGTCTATGTTGCTCAAGTTTCTTTAGGCGCTAACCCAATGCAAGCTTTGAAGGCTTTCCAAGAAGCTGAAAGCTACAATGGTCCATCTCTTATCATCTGCTATTCTCCTTGCCAAGAACATGGTATTAAAGGTGGCTTATCCAATGCTCAAATCATTGAAAAGAAAGCTGTCGAATGTGGTTATTTCCCAATCTTCCGTTATGATCCACGCCGTGAAGAAAAAGGTGAAAATCCATTACAAATGGATTGCAAAGAACCTAACTTTGATTTATTCCGTGACTTCGTTATGGAACAAACAAGATTCTCTCAACTTCCAAAGGTCAATCCAGATCACGCTGAAGAATTGCTTGCTAAATCACAAAAATATGCTGAAAAGCGTTATCATACCATTTTAAAAATGGGTAATTAATTAAGTTAGTACTATAAAAAAGAAAAAGTTGAACAATTATTTGTTCAACTTTTTTTATGGAAAAAATTTTGTTTGTAAAGGGCTTTCATTTTGATTTTTGTTGACAAACAATAAAAAAATTGTGATAATAATTTTAATTGTTAGACATTTAAGAAAGGAGATATTTTTTAACAAGGACATTATATTTATATAGAAAGGCTTTTATGCAAAAAAAAATAACTTTTGGTGTTTTATTTTTAGCTGTTTCAGCTATTTTATTTACATCTTGTAATAATCAAACAACTAATTTTTCAAGTTCTTCATCAAGTTCTTCTTCTAGTATTTCTACTTCACTTCCTTCTTCCAGCAGTTCGAGTTCTTCTATCCCAAGTTCTTCTTCGATCAAGAACGAGATTTCTATTTCGGTTTCTGGACCTAAGGCTGTTAGATACGGCAATACGATAGAATTAACCGTTAATGTTACTGGTACTGAGAACAAAACGGTTATTTGGAAAAAATCTTCTGATTTAATTTCTATCAGCAATAATATTGTTTCTGTCACTCGTCAAGTTGAAGAAGACACTGAAGTAACTATAACTGTTCAACCAGTTGCTGATCTTTCAAAAGAATATTCTTTTGTTATCACTGTTTTAGCCCCTGAACCTGATCCTGTTTTAACTCAAGATATGTTGTATGTGTTAAAGACAGACAAAATTGAATTTAATGGTACTACTACAATTGATCTTTACTCTATAGCTTCTGATAAATATTATAGTACGACAATTGTCGAAAGCTATACAAACATGAAGGATAATTTCTGGTCAGCTGCTTATGCAAATTCTACAACTGGTAAAACAGAATATTTAATTTATGAGAACTATCAAGGCAATGCTTGCCAAGTAGGGTTATCTTTGATGAATGAAGAGAGCTATACTCCGATAACCGATGATAATGGGTTACCAGTAAAATGGGAAGATGCTAATTTGTATAATCCTTTAACTTCTTTATCTGTTGAAAATTTTACTTACAATAAAGAAAGTGGATTATTTGACTACAATGGAACAAATGAAAAATTATTAAGTCAATTATCTTCTAGTTGTACTCCTTATGAATTTGATGCTGTTAAATTTTCTTTAAGGGTTGAATATAATCAAATCACTTCTATTGTTCTTGTAACTGGTGAAGATTATCGTGTTCAAACAGGATATAAAGCTATTCAAACATTGGAGGCTTATTTCAATACAGGAGATCTTGTTAAATATCCTTATATAAATAAATATACTTTAGAAGAAGAACATAAAACTTTACAGAATGCTCTTGAAAAAATGAAGAGTTTGGAAAGTTATACAACAACAGTTCAAATTTTAACTTCTTTAGCAACTTCTTCCGCTGTTACTTATAGCGGCTATCAAGAAACTATTACTAAAGATGCTATGTATTATCAAGATTTGATTTTTGATAATCAAGGTAATGTAACGGGTCTATCTGATACCGGTACTTATGGTTATAAAAAGATAAATGATAATTTATATAATTCTTTTGGAAGTGATGCTAATAACAAGCATTATGCAACTAGAGAATTTGTTGGAAGCATTGATGATGCTAAACCAACATTTGCTTTCTCCCCAGCTATTTTCAATCCTGGATATAAGTATTATCAAGATTCTAAAACTACAGTATATTTTTCTTACGATGCTATGAGTAAAGTTGCTGAAACTTTCTATAAGGCTCCAGGAAATGAACTTTGCTTATATGGAATGTTTGCAACAAGAGGATATACTTCTAGCACTTCTTCCTTTACTCCTTATGTTGTAATTAATGATGAAGGATATATAACTCAATCATATTTCTATAGTGATTTAGGTCTTATTAAAGGCTTATTTGTTATCAATTATGGCAATTTTAATACTGCTTCTATTCCTGATGATTGTGATTTAAGTTTTGATAATCGCGTTGCTCCAACTAGTTGGAAAGATGTTACAACACTTTATTATCCTGATGAAGGAGAATCAGGTGTTGAATATCCGACTGATGAGATTATGACCACATATTTAGGAGATGAAAATGCTAGTTCAATAGTCCCTTATTTCCCTGAAGCTTTAGGCGATTGCTATGGTCTTAGTTCGACAAGTATTTATCAATTACCAAATTCTAATCGTGCTGTTAAAGCTATTCAAGTTTACTTAGACGTTCCACTTGATTCAAATTATAGTATTGATTCTTCTCTTCTTGCTTTAAAGCTTTATTTCATTGAAAAAGGCTTTGTCAATGATGGAAAAGGCGGATATACCAAAGATGGATATACTTTGGTTCCAGTCGACAGTGATTTGGACTTATTCGTATATATTTATAAAAACCCAACCAACAATTAATTTATCGGAGATATTAAATGAAAAAAATCACAAAATTATTATTAATCCCTGCACTCTTAGGTGTTACTTTAGCTAGCTGCAATAATAACAATTCTTCTAGTTCTTCATCAAGTTCTTCTTCTAGTTCTACTCATTCTTCCTCTTCAGTCACTTCTTCCTCTTCTTCATCATCTTCTACTTCTTCTACACCTTCTATTAAAGTCAGCATAATTTTAACTGCTGAAAAAACAGTTATCGATACTGGATCTGAGGATAAAGTTATAACTGTTGTTGCCGAAGTTACTACTTCTGGCACAGATGATAAATCTTTGCTCTGGACTACAAATAGTGATCTTATCACTGTTGAAAATGGTGTTGTTACCTATGTTGGTACTACTGAATTAGTTTTTGATCAATTTGTCAGTGTCACTGCTACTTCTTTAGCTGATACCAATGTATTTGCTTCAATTACTATCACTTTAAAGGCTCCGACAAAACAAGGTCAAGTTGGTGAGTTAACTTCACAGATGATCGAAGAAATTGGTAATTCTTCCATTACAGTAAATGGTGAATTAGTTGATTTTTATAAAGATTTCACTTTAGATAAAACCACTAATAACACTTATTACATGGTTACAAAAATGGAAGAAAATGCTTGGGCAGGCGAATATTGGATCAGAAAAAATAATAAAGATGGCGCCCACCAAGTCAATACTTATAAAAAAGGGGTTGTCGATGGTTTAACTGATGAAGAAGGTAATACCGGACATGCATTAGATAAAATTTATATTAATAAAGATAATGTTGCTACAAGAGAATCAGATATGAATACATTTGGTTCTTATAATTTATGGGAACAAAATCATCTTTGGAATCACTTAGGAAATTTAGATATTAATAAGTTTACTTATAATTCTAAAACAGGTGCTTATGATTATTATATCGATCCAACTGATATGGATAATTTATATTTACCAACATATTTAAGCTATAGTTTAACTCCACTTTTATCAGATACACTTTTGGAAATCAGCTTATATGTTGAAGATGGTCATGTAACAAGATTAATTGGCTCAACAGAAGTTTTGTATTATGGCTCAACAGATGGTACAGCTGAAACTGCTTCTGCTGCTAGTTGGACAACAATTGATTTAACCTTTGCTGATATTGGTACAACAGTTGTTACTGATCCTACACCATATGCTGCAACGAAATATACAGAAGTTTTAGCTAAGGCTCTTGAACAAATGAAGGGTATCACCAACTATACATTTGATTCTGTTGATACTTCGACATATTCTGCTTCTTCTAGCGAAAACAGTTATGATCAATCAAGAAATTCTTTGAAGAAAAAAGTCCTTCCAACTTCTTCCGCTACTGGTCCTGCTGGTCTTCATGGTCAAGTAACAGAAGATGCTGTGTTACTCAGAAGAAGCACTTATTATTCTGGTGGTTATTTTGATAATCCATATGGTTTATCTTATACAGGATATAAGCAAAATGATGATAATACTTATGATGAATTTGAATATAGCGCATCAAGTAAAGGCCTTGTAGGCAAGAAAAAATATGAAGGAAATATTTCTTCTAAACTTCCTGGATTTAACTTTGCTCCAGAAGTATTCGGTTTCCCTACAGTTACTGAAAATGAATTTGAAAGTACTTATACTTTCACTCTTCGTGATTCTGTTATCAATGCTGCAGTAGCTAAAGAAATTTCAAGCTATAGCAATGCCTCTAGCGCTAGCCAAGATGTTGAAACACAACTTTCTATCACTGTTGATTCTGAAGGAAATCTTTTAAATACTGTTTATCCTTATAACATCAGTGGAAATTATATTGGCTATGTTAAAACAACATATTCAGAAATTGGCACAACTAAATTAGATGAAGATTTATTTGATAACTATTCTCCGCGTGTTTTACCAGAAACATGGGATGAAGTAAGTGCTCGTTATGAAACCGCTTATGGTACTGGCTATACTACAGGAACAGTAGCTGATGCTTTAAATTATTTCTATGGTGCTGATAGTTCGAAGTTCCCTACCCCAAGTCAATTCCGTTCAGCTTTTGGGGATTCAATGTCTGTTTCTAGAGATTTAGATTACACAAAAGATGGTGTTGGATGTTTCTCATTTAATATTACAGCTTCTGAAGATTTGTTAAATGGTGTTCGCCGTTTAGCCGATGATAATTTCAATTATCTCATGGATAAATTTGCTGAAGCTAGTGGATATGTTAAATTAACAGATTCAAAACACACACAAACTTCTAATAGCAATAATCGCAATGTTACATTTATGGATAAAGATAGCAAGATTATGATTCGTTTCAATAATATTGGATTTAAGACAATATATGTATATTGCTATCTTCCAGGAACTTGGGAGATTGCCTAAGTTATATTTTTAGGAAATGGCTTTAGCCATTTCCTTTCTAATAAAACAGAAAGGAAAAAATTATGAGAAAAAAAATAAATAAGAAGAAACTTGTTTTACTTTCTTTGCCAATTGTTACGGCTACTTTAGCTCTTGCTTCTTGTAATAATAAGCAACCATCATCTTCTTCCACCTCTTCATCTTCTTCTACTTCTAAACCTTCCACCTCTTCTTCAAGCTCCTCTTCCACTTCTTCTTCAGTTTTACCTGATGTTGAAAGTGTTGTAATTACAGGAAGTGGTGAAAATATTGTCTCTCGTAAGCAAAGTTTACAATTAACAGCTACTGTTGTTGGTAGTACTGAAGATAAATCTGTTACTTGGACTTCTTCTAGCGATAAAGTTTTAGTTTCTGCTGATGGCTTAGTTGAAGTCAAAGATGTTCAATTTGCAGATTCAGTAGCAGTTATTACTGCAACAAGTAATGCTGATTCTTCTAAAAAAGCTGAACTTTCCATCACTATTAAAGCATCAGAAATTGTCATTGGAAAAACTGATACTTCTGTAGAGATTAAAGATAGAGAAGTAGCAGATTTTGATTTTAAGACCTTGTTTAGTTTAACAGTAGATGGCGATAGTTTCCCTGTAACTGATGATATGCTTGATTATAGCGATGTCCAAGAAAAAGAAGGATATTACACTGTTTTATGCTCTTATGGTGGACAAAATGCTTTTTTAACTATTCATGTTTCTAAAACAGTCTATGTTGTTACAAGCTCTGTTGAAAATGTCACTTTAAAAGTCAAAGAAGTTGCTGATTATAATTTTAAAGATTTATTTGTCGTTTCTATCGATGGTGAAAAAACTGATATTTCTGATGAAATGGTAACAAGTGATGTTAAAGCTGAAGTCGGAACATATTCTTACACAGTAACTCTTGGTGACACAAGCAAGACTATTGTAGTTGAAGTTATTGAAGATCATGTAATTGATGTTGTTAATAGCTATAAAACTAAAACTATTACTTTGAGTGAAGTTGAAAATTTTGATGCGACAGAATTATTTAGCTTAACAGTTGATGGCGTAGCTAAAAAAGTTACAGCTAATATGATTGATGTTTCTAGTTTAAAAGCTGAAGAAGGAAAATATCTTGTTACTTTAACTTATAAAGAAGATTCTACAGTCGTTACTTCTTCTGTTGAGGTTGTAGTAGTTGCAGATCATGAATTGGCCTTAAGTGGAAAAAATGTAACTATTTATCCAAATTCTGAAAGACTTGATGTAACATCATTATTCTCTTTGAAAATTGATGGCGTTGAACATAATGAATTGATTTCTCTTTTAGATATAACTGGTTCAATTGATTATTCTCGCTTAGGTGAAAATACACTTACTTTAAATTATGGTGGAAAAACTGCAACTGCTGTTGTTACTATTGCTACCGGAGCTCATCTTGAAGTTACAAAAAGTGATGTCATCATCATTAAAAAAGGAACTTCAATGGATGAATATTCATTTAATAATGATGTAATTTTAATTTCTAATGGTCAACGTTTTGTTGTTGCAAATCGTTATATTGATACTTCAAAGGTTGATTTCTCTGCTGCAGGTAGTTATGAAGTTGTAGTCAAAGTTCCTTATACTCAAGGAAGCACTACTGAAGATGTTACTTTGGTTTTGACTTATGTTGTCCGTCAAAATATTTTTGATATCCGTATCAATCAAGAAGTTATTGATGGTACTAAAGATTTAAGCGATAATGATATTTTAAGTGCTATTACTGTTACAGTTAATAATATTAAACAAAGCTTATATACCGATAAAGATCAAGTCACAAATAATTTGACTACCTATGTTGAAATTGATAAATCAAAAGTTGATTTTTCAAAATCAGGAATATATCCTGTTACCTTAAAAGTATATATTGATGGTAAAGACAGCGAGAATCCAACTGAAGTTTTACTTAGTATCAATGTTGTTTCAAATGTTGCTCTTTCTGTTGATAATAGCGCTAAAAACTATGTCTTTGAAGGAGATGTCTTTGATCCAACAACTTTGTTTACAATTAAAGAAGGAGAAGAAAGTGTTGTTGTTACCCGCGATATGATCGAAGGTAAGGTCGATGTTTTCACTCCTGGTTGTTATACTTTAAAGCTTATTTATAAAGGCGAACAAATTGAAAAGAATGTGTTTGTAGTTTCAAAAGATTTCCTTGGAACTTATAAGACTAATATGCGTGGTACAACTACTACAGATACATCTGGTGATGATGAAGATGAAGCTACATCAACTACCACAACAATTAATAGAACATTTGTTTTTGATGGAAATGCAAGCGATGACGTGACTTCTATTTCTGCTGTTGATGAAAATACTCTATTGATCAGATACTTATCTAATGATTTCTATTTCACACAAGAAAATGGTATTGCTGTTCTTCTTCCAGTCAATAGATTGAATATGAAGTTCAATGAAAACAATAGACAATATATCTTTGCCAAAACGGATGTTTATACACTCCTTGGAAAATTGACATTCAACACATCTTCTGAGTATGTCGTTGATAATTCTTCTCCTTGTACATCAATCGATGTTTTAGTTTTAAGAAATGCAGCTGGAGAAAAAGTTTATTATGGTTTAGTTACTGAACTTGCTGAACATACTTCTGCCGATTTCTATTATAGACATTCTTTCGGCAAGGTAACATTCTCTGAAGACTTCGACTTGTCTGTCGGATCTAAAGGAACTGTTAAAGTCAATGATTACAGCATGTATGTTGTGATGAATGATGCGGTTACCGGTAAAAGAACTGATAAAGAAACTACAACTAAAAAATATACTGGAACTTATCAAGGAACAGTAGATAATAAACAAGCTAGCTTAGAAATTACAGCTTCTAATGGTGTATCTTTATATGTTGATGGAAAAGAAGTTGCTGATCTTTCTATAAGTAATATTAATTCTTTAAAATTTGGCGGTTATGATTATGTAAATGATAAGCTATTCATCTATGATACTAACAATTATGAATTTGCTTATAAGATTAATTTAAATACTGCTGATAATACATTTACAGTCGATGAAAAAGATGGATATCAAGGATTATTTGTCAAAGATAATTTAAAGGTTTTCTTAGATGGATATGGAACAGGTATTGTAAAAGCTTCCTCTTCTTATGCAGATGCAGTAAATATTAATTATGTTTATAAATCTGGTTTGATTGAAGTAACTTATGTCAATGTCCGTCCTTCATTTAAATATGGTTCTAGAATGAGCTTATTCATGGATTCATATAAAAATAGTGTTGTTATTGCTGATTCTGATTATTTACCATATGTAAAAATGGAACTTGAATCTCAATATGTCAGCCAAGGTGCTAAAGTTTCAATAAGCGATTATGAAATCAATATGCTTCCAATTAAAGAAGATGCTATTGATGAATTGATCTCTAAGTTTACTATCACAACAGCTGAAGGTACAGTTAAAAATGTCGATGATTATCTTGATTACTCTTTGGTTGATTTCACAAAGGCAGGTTTCTATCTTGTCAGCTTGACAATGGATATCAATGGAAATCCAGTTGTTAAGTATTATACTTTTGAAGTATTAGCACCACTTTATGAGAACAATCCAGTTGTTGGTGAATATATCAATGCTTCAAGTTCTAGCTATACTCTTAGTATTGATAAATTTGGTACAGCTACTTTTAAATATAGTTCGAGTTCATATACCGGAAAAGTTAATATCAATGCTGATTATACTTTTGAAACTGTTTTAACAAAAGTTGGTGGAACAGCTACTGTTACTGTTTCAGGAAGCATGACAGTTGAAGGTGCTTTAGTTATTAAATTATCTGGTGATAAATCACACGATCAAAGATTGTACTTAGATCAAAATGCTGTAACTACAGGAAATAGTCGTACAACTATTATTAAATCCTTTACAAGAAATGGTGTTACAACATACATTTATTGCACATCAGAAACTGATTTAGGTGAAATTGCGGAAGTTAAATTCTTAAATGATAAAACTACATTAGAAAAAGGTGCAATTCTTGAAGTTACTTCTGCTAACCATCATGCTATTGTTAGAGTTGAAAATCTAGGTAATAACTATAGCGGTTTAACTCTTGCTGGAGATGAAAGAGGCTCATATTCTAATGGTAATGATAGTTTGACATTGGATGGTTTTGGCTTAACTTCTTCAACAAGAGGTGTTGCTACTCTCGGTAGTACTTCTTATGATTATTATGTTTCTACAACTGGTTCTAACCTTATTGTTTTATGCAATAGTGGTACTTCAACTGTCAGTGGATATGTTGTTATTGATAAAGAAGCAAATACTTATACTTCTTTAGAAAAGAAATTTGAAAGTCTCGCATATGGTAAGGTTTCTTATTCTAGTGTTGATACCAGTACAACCAGCGATCATTATTTAAGTATTGATGAATATGGTGTTGGTACCTATTACTATGGCAGCACTAAATATGTCGGAAATATAACATCTGTTGATGCTTTAGGAAATATGGTCTTTGAAGGAAGATATGTTTCTTATAGCACTAAAAAGACAATTACTGTTACTTTGACTAAATTAGGAGATTACATCTATCAAACTTCAGTTGTTACTGTGAGTGGAACATCTACCTCTTCTCCAGTTACAAGCTATATCATTCCAACATCTGCTAAGCGTGAAAGTTATTTAGGATATGAAAATGCTAATTATTTAACTCATTATGTTTTAAATGATAAAGATATTTTCTTGTTCTTTAAGACTTCATCTGCTTCTCCATTAGCTTGTAAAGTTACATTATTAAATGATCTTCTTTATACTGAAAAAGGCGCTTTGATCAAAGTTACAAACTTAGATGAAAGTGAAGTATATATCAGTAAAGCGATGATTACTAAATCAACTTCTAATACAAGAATAGGTTATTTGCCAGCAAGTGCTTTGGCTGGAACTTATACTTGTGGTGATACTACATTTACAATTGATGGCTTTGCTAGTATCAAAGCGAATACAACAGGTGTAATTACCATGAATGATGTTGTTGGAACTTATGAGATGATAACTGAAAAAGTAATTAGATCTACAGTTGGTGAAAATACATATGTTTATACATTGGAAAGCAATAATGTTGCTACTGCTGTTTCTGATACAAGTTATCAAGGAACACTTCTTGGAACCTTCTCTTGGTTATCAAGCAGTAGTGCTGTTCATGCCTTCACTGTTGATAAATATGGAATTATCAAATGTGAAATAGGTTCTACCACTTATATCGGTATGTTGCCAAGTGGATATTCTGAGGGTGAATTAACTGTTACATTAACTGAAGTTGGTAGTGCTTATGGTTCTACAAAGAAACTTGTTGTTGATATATTAAGCGATGATATTTTGACTATCAATGAAGGCTCTAGTTCCTACTTTTATATCAAAGAAGGAACAACTGGAAAGCTTTATGCTAATGTTTCTTCTTCTAGTACTATCATTTATGAAGTTACAAAAGGCTCGGATAAATTCTACTTATATGCTCCAAGTGATGGAAAAGTAACTTCTGCTATCTCTACTCTTGTCAAGCAAAGTGATTCTAAAGTTGAATTAGGTGAAGTTGGAGCTATATTTGCGATAAATTATGGAAATGAATCTTTAGTTTTTAAATTAGCTTCTGCTGGAAAACTTGTTGTTGCTAATATGGATGAAAGAAAGACTTTGACAAATTCTGAAGGCAAAACATTGTTTGTTGATGGCTTTACAACTAATGAAACTTCTCGTGGAAATGCAACATTAGATGGTGAAAGTTATACTTATTACTTCAATCCTTTCTATGAAAATGTCATCACATTATATGAAGGAAATGATCCAACATATTATGTTTCTGTTAATGGTGATAAATATGAATTGATCGGTGCTACAATTGATCAAGAAAAATTTGCTGCTGGAACATATTATTCAGCTAATTCCACTTCTACAACAAATGTTATTGTTATCAATGAATATGGCTTTGGTAAACTCAATGGTGCTACAGGTCGCTTTGTTGTCGACCCTGATGATGCAACTGGTTCAACATTGATCTTTACTGGTAAAACAAATGTCAATTATTCATTTAAAACAACAAAGATTACTATAGTTGCTGATGGTGTATATGCCCTTTCTGGTGAAAATAAAGGATATTACTATAATGGTACAGAAGCTGTTATGGCTGGTAAGAGTTGGAAAGATTTGGTCTTTAAGATTACAACTTATAAAGGCAAAGTAGTCTATGTTCTTTCTAAATCAAATAGCTATAATCCAACTGATTTAATCGGTGTTGTCACTGTTACTGGTGACTTTAATGTTGTCGGTGGTATCTTTACTGTTAAAGTTGGTGAAGGACAAACATTAAGTGATGGCAAAGCGACAAGCTTTACTGCTAAATTTAATCGTTCTCATGGTTATGATGGTTATGTTTTAGGCGATGGTTATGATGGAACTTATACTAATGGTTCATCTTCGATTATCTTAAATGGCTTTGGTGGTGCAAATGTCAATGGTAAAGAAGGAACATATGTTATAAGTGGTACAACTTTAACTATTACTATCGATAGTACTGAATATGTTTATACCATCGATAAAGAAAATAAAACCTATGAAGATGAAGAAATAGAAGAAGGCGATGTCCTTGCTGGTAAAACCTATGTCGGTGAGTATAACGCTGTTGATTGGGATACTTCTGATGAGTTGCCTGCGACAGTAACCTTAGCTTTTGATGGCAAAGGCAATGTTAAAATGACATTTGTTTGTCCAACTTATGAAGGAAACTATCATCCAGAATATCTTGGCACTGGCACTTATGTAATCGATAACAATGAAATTACTATTAAAAGTGGAACAGCTACAATTGTTCTTTCGATGAATTCAGATGGAACTCTCTCTTGTTCTGAAGCTACTTATGAAGATGAGTATGCCTTCGGTAATTTTGCAAGAGGAGAAGTAGATTTCGAATTGCAATAATAAAAATTAGAGGATGAATAGAAACCGAAGTCAGGTTTCCATCCTCTTTTTTGATGTTATAAATTCTTATACATAGTATTTATAAAAACAGATAAACTAAGGGAAAGTATGATAAAATGTAGGATGCTGGAGGTGAAGGATGAACGATAAAATAATAATTAAAGGTGCTAGGGTTAATAACTTAAAAAATGTAAGCTTGACAATCCCAAAGGACAAACTTGTTGTATTTACTGGAGTTTCTGGTTCAGGAAAATCCACTTTAGCTTTTGATACAATTTACGCTGAAGGTCAAAGAAGATATGTAGAATCTTTATCTTCCTATGCTCGTATGTTTTTAGGAAATACAGAAAAACCTGATGTTGATTCTATCGATGGTTTATCACCTTCTATTGCTATCGATCAAAAAACTGTTTCAAATAATCCGCGTTCTACTGTTGGTACTGTAACAGAAATTTATGATTATCTCCGTCTTTTGTATGCTAGAATTGGTGTAGCATATTGTCCTACTCATCATCTTCCTATCAAAGGACTTTCTTTGAGTCAAATGGCGAATAAAGTTTTATCTTTTCCTAAAGGAACTTCTATTTATATTATGGCTCCTATCATCCGCAATGAAAAAGGTACTCATTTTGATACCTTAAAAAAATATATTGACTTGGGCTTAAGAAGAATAAAAATTGATAAAAATACGATTCAAAAATATACTGTTCCTCCACTTCTAGAAAAAAATCAAAAACACACTATTTCTATTGCTATCGACCATATTATTTTAGGCGATGATGAAGAAAAAGAAGAATTGAGCAGAATTAATGATTCTTTAAGAGTTGCTTTAAATAATGCTAATGGTTATGTAGAAATTGTTCCTGAAAATGAAAAAGGAATACTTTTAAGTGAACATCAAAGCTGCCCAGAGTGCGGATTTACTACTCCAACTTTAGAGCCTCGTTTATTCTCATTTAACAATCCTTTAGGATGTTGCAGTGAGTGCAATGGCTTAGGTGTTAAAATCGAAGCTGATCCTGATTTAATTATTCCTGATCCTTCTTTATCAATAAATGATGGTGCTATTCCTTTCATTTATAAGAAAAATGATTCAGCAATGGAAGTGGCTGACTTTGATATACTTTGTGAAAAGTATGGCATCGATAAGGATGTTCCAATAAATCAGTTAACTTCAAAACAGATAAATGCCATTTTATATGGACCTGAAGAAGATATAGATTATTTCTTTAAAACAAAAACAGGATCATCTTTGCATCGTGTTATCAATGAAGGTGTAAAAACAAAAATAGATAGATTATATTTGAGCACAAATTCAACATGGATGAAAAAATATTACCATGGATTTATGTCTGAAAAAACATGTACAAAATGTCATGGAGCGAGATTAAATGAACAGGTTTTAGCTGTTAGAATTGGTGGATTAAATATTGATGAAATATGCCATTTGTCATTTAGAAAAATGTTGGATTTTTTAAACAATTTAAGTTTGACACCTAATGAACAAAAAATATCTGAATTAGTTATTAAAGAGATAAAAAATCGTTTGAATTTCCTTATTAATGTCGGACTTGATTATTTGACATTAGCTCGTTCTGCTTCGACATTATCTGGTGGTGAAGCGCAAAGAATACGTTTGGCTACACAAATTGGTAGCAAATTATCTGGAGTATTATATGTACTAGATGAACCTTCAATAGGTCTTCATCAAAGGGATAATGATCGTTTGATTCAAACATTAAAAGATATGCGAGATTTAGGCAATTCAATGCTTGTAGTTGAGCATGATGAAGATACTATTAGAGCAGCTGACTTTATAGTAGATGTTGGTCCTAATGCTGGTGATCAAGGTGGAGAAATCGTTGGAACTGGGTCAGTGCAAGACATTATCAATTCACCAAGATCAATATCTGGCCTTTATTTATCAGGAAAAGAAAAAATAGAAATACCAGACATTAGAAGACCAGGATATCAAAAGATGACTATTGTCAATGCAAGATGTCATAATTTAAAAAATGTTACTGTTTCTATTCCTACTGGAGCTTTTACTTGTGTTACCGGCGTTTCTGGATCTGGTAAATCTTCTTTAATAACTGAAGTTTTATATAAAAAAGTTCGACAAGAATTAGGCCTTTCAGTTTCTGATATCGGCGAATGCGATGAAGTTAAAGGACTTAAACACATAGATAAAGTAATTAATATTTCTCAAGATCCTATTGGACAAAACTCACGAAGCAATCCGGCAACATATATTAAAGTTTTTGATGATATCAGAACTTTATTTGCTTCGACACGTGAAGCAAAAATGCATGGATTTGATTCTTCATATTTTTCTTTTAATTTAAATAAAGGTCGTTGCGAAGCTTGTCAAGGTGAAGGTGTTAAACGTATTTCAATGTCTTTTTTACCTGATGTTTATGTTGAATGTGAAGTTTGCCATGGAAAGCGTTATAGCGAAGATGTATTGGAAGTTACATATAAAGATAAAAATATCTTTGATGTTTTGGACATGAGAGTTGATGAGGCCTTATCGTTTTTCTCTAATATCCCTAGCATAGCTAAAAAATTACAAACTTTGCATAATGTTGGATTAGGGTATATTAAACTTGGACAAAGTAGTACTACACTTTCTGGCGGTGAAGCTCAAAGAATTAAGCTTGCCTATGAACTTCAAAGATCAGCTACAGGAAATACTTTGTATATTATGGATGAACCGACAACAGGATTGCATATTGATGATATTAAAAAGTTGATGAATGTTATTCAACAAATCGTCAATGCGGGAAATACAGTTGTTGTAATAGAACACAACCTTGATCTTATTAAGTGTGCTGACTATATTGTTGATTTGGGGCCTGAAGGTGGTGAAAATGGTGGACAAGTTGTTGCTACTGGCACCCCTGAAGAAGTGGCTGAAAATCCAAATTCTTACACAGGACAATATTTAAAAAAGATGTTGGCTAGAAATTAAATAATCGCTATAAAAAAATACCCAGTGGAATAAACATTTGATAAAATGCTTATTCACTGGGTTTTATTATGTTACTATTTTGATAGTAAAGTTTTATATTTTTCTACTTTCATGACAGCAAAAGTAAATTATTTGATTTTGTTTTGCGAGATTTTGCAATACTTTTTTTGCAATTTGCAAGTTATCTTTATCAAGATAGACAAAAGGATCATCGAGAATAATTGATGGTTTCTCTTTTTTATACATGTTGTCAATTAAGGCGAATCTTAAAGAAACTTCAAGAATTGATAAAAGACCTTGAGATAAATGTTGATAACTTTTTAATTCACCTTGGATATCAAATGATATATTCAAATTGAAATCCATTGAAGTTCCCTTCTTTAAAATTGAATCAAAATCTTGAATATAGGTAGTATATGAAGAGTATATAGGAGTAATGAAACGATTTTTTAAATTGTTTTCTGCAGTTGTAAAAAAGAATATTGTTTTTTCAATTATCTCAATACGATGTTTGATATTTTGAATTTTATTATGGGTATCTTGAATTGTATTTTTAATATCTGGAAGAGTTAGTAATTCATTTTCGTTTTCTGTGATTGCTTTTTCTAAATTTTTAATATTCAATAAAATATCATCTTTTTCCAAGTCTAATTTTTCAATAGATATTTCACTTTTTTGAGGCTTTTCTAATAGTTTATTTTTTTCTTTATAAGTTTTTGCTTGTTCAATTTTTTCTTCTAGATTTTTTTTGTCGTTTTTTAGTGTGTTACTATTTGAAGATAAATTTTTTAAATAAGAACCTATATCTTCGAAAATATGATATTTTGTTTTAAATTGATCAATTGTATTTTGAGAGGTATTTAAAATAGCAGAATATTCTTCTTTTTTCCTTACATATTCTAAATAACGAGAATTAATTGAGTTATATTCTTTACAATTATCATAAATATTTTCTAATTCTAAGGAATTATTGAACGAATGTTCTTTTAAAGGGGAAAGTATAGAATTAATATCTTTTATCAAATTAATTTTTTCTTCTTCGAAAGATTTTTTAGCTTCTATATATTTCTTTTCTTTTTCTTGAAGTTCATAAAGGCTATTTATTTCAGATTTGCATTTTTCTAGAGCTTCGTAATAATTTTCTGAGTAAATACTATAGTTAGAAAAGAAAGAAGAAATCTCTTTTTGTAATGCGAGATAAATTGCATCATCGATTGTTTTTTTCTTTGAAAGATATTTTTGAAAATTATCTTTGCTACTAATTAAAATTTGCAAGGCTTTTTGATAATCTTCTTCAAAGATTATATATTTATTAAAGGTTTCTTTTATTGATTTTCCTAATTCAAGATTCTCTTCTTTTATGAGTTCTTTTTCTTTGTTTTCTAATGGTGTTGATTGTTTTTTTAATAGCAGGAAAATTGATATTCCGGATAAAATGATTCCAACGACATTTCCAGCAATTCCTAAAATAAGATTATTTAAAATGAAACTTGTGATTCCTCCAGCAATTAATAAGATTCCAATAACCACTAATATTACAGCAACTAATTTTAAATTTTGTTTTCCTTTTGTTTCTGCTAGTTGTTCATTTAAAGAATTAATATGGTCATTATTTTGTTTATATTTATCGATATTATTCTTTAATGTTTCTATTTCATTTTCTGATGGAAGAGTATCTTTATAAAACATTCGCGAATATTCGGATATTTGTGATTCTGGATATTCTTGCTCTAAGTTACTTTTTTCTAATGAAATTTTATCGAGCTCTTTAATTTTGTTTGATATTTCTTCAAATTTTACGGAACTTGGAATTTTGTTAGCATACTTTTTTTCTAAATTATCCAGTTTTTCTTTATCTGGAAAAATAGAATTAGAAGAGATTTTATTTTCAATGTTTTTGTATTTTTCTTTCAACGAAAGAAGTTCGTTTAAACTTTTTTCATCAAGATTTTCAACATATTTTGTCTGATAAAAATTAAGTTTTTCAAAATCATTTTGATTGAAATTTAATGCTTTTAGACTAGCTTCATTTTTCGTAACATTAGTTATTTCATTTTCGATTGATGAAATTTCTTCTAGTGAAGGAAGACCATAAGGATAAAGAGATATAATTTTTTCTTGGTTTTTTTTTAAATCTTCTATTTCTTTAAGATAAGTTTCATATGTTTCCCATTCTTTTAATTTTAAATCGATTTCTCTTTGTTTTTTTATTTTATCTTCTAAATCTGTTTTTTTCTTTCTTTTTTCATCTAATGATGTATAGAGTTCATCCATTTTGCCTTGGATTAATAAAAGTGATTGCTCTTGTTTTTGTGCATCGTGAAGATTGTTAATTTCTTGTTGAAGTTCTCCTTTTTTATTTGATCGAGTATTAGTATATTTCTTTAATAATTCTTCGAGTTCTTTGATGTTTTTTTCGTAATTATTATCATCGTTTGTATCATCGATTAAATTGTTTAATTTTTTGTTTATTGAAGAAGTGGCCTTTGTTTCTAAGCTTAATGAATTTATAAAAATTGTTCTTTCAAAAGCTTCTTTATCAATTCCAAAAAAGAATTCTCCAACATCTGTTATTGAAGTCTCTTCTTCATGTGTTTCTTGATTGAATATTTTAAGTGTATCTTTAGTAAAAGAAGTTTTATCAAAATATCTTTCAATTCTATATTCTTTATCGAAGACATTAAGAATTAAATATCCGCCAAATTTTCCATTAGAAAAAGGATAATAATGAAGGCGATCCCCAAAATTTTTGTCTGTTTTTTTGGTGCTTTCAAGACCATAAAACATCGCTTTTATAAAAGCGGCTAGCGTTGTTTTTCCTGCACCATTATTTTCATAGATACAGGTTAAATTATCGTTGAACGCATAGTCTTTATTTTGTAATTGTCCAAAGTTTTCAATGTGACATGATATTAATTTCATATCAGTTTATCTCCTCACCATTAAAAAGGTTCATAGCTAAATTGTATATTTCTTCTTTGTCTTCTTTACTAGTATTTTTGTCTTCGTCGACTATTTTAAAAAATTCACTTTTTAAAGAGACACCTTTTTTAAGATTTTCAATATCTATTTTTTCATGAAGAAAAATTTTAGTTTCAAAGTAGAAGAATTTATTGCTATATAATGAGTGTAACCTCTCTTCAAGATTATCATAGTTATAATTGATATCTCCTTTTAGTATTAGGCGGAAAATGTTGTCTTTATCTATTAGGTTTATTTCATTTTCAATCTTTTTTAGAGCTGCAACTTCTGATGTTGTATCGCTTAAATTGATCTCTTGTTCGATAACTTCTCTATTTGTTAATTGATGAAAGTTATATTTTTTTGTTTCAGTATCTATAACTACAAAACCTTTAGGACCAAGTTCATCAAAACCTCTTCCTTCTAAACATCCAGGATAAATGGCTATTCCTTTTTCATCTAATGCCATTTCGCTATATTTATGTATATGTCCTAGTGCTAGATAATCGATATTTTTATCTTTTAATTTAGGCAAAGAAATTAATTTTTTGTTTGAACTAGCAGAATTTATAATTTGACCATGCATCATGACAATATTAAATTTATTAGCATTTAAAGTAAGAGATTTATAAATATAATCTTCTATATCGCCGTTAATTTCTATACCAGTTATAGTAACATTATCTATTTCATATGTTGTCCATATTTCTTTGAATGTTTTTAAATTGTTGAGTTCTACATTCAGCGAAGCTTCTATATCATGATTGCCTTTAAGATAATAAAAAGTAATAGAAGGATGAGCCTCTATTTGGTTATAGAAAAAAGACTTAATGTTTAATGAAGGTCTATTACTATCGAATATATCTCCTGATAGAATAATATGATTGATATTATTTTTTTTAGCGTATTTAATTAGATTTTCAAAATTTTGGCTTAAATAAACATTTTTTATTTTTCTTTTTCCTTTAGGCAAATAAGAAAAAGGAGAAGCAAGATGAAGATCGGCAGTGTGGATAATTTTCATAAATCCTCCTTGGATATTTTTATTTTAACAATTATTTTGTTGGTTTAGTAAAAAATATAACAACTTTTTACAATTATGGAAAGTTGTTTTGTAAAAATATCTTATTTATATATGAATTAAAAATTAAAA
>ENA-UOJS01001152-UOJS01001152.1-human-gut-metagenome-genome-assembly--contig:-C74-NODE-1152-length-23316-cov-10.227849_pt1 | contig 23316 bp, 17 predicted proteins | sample MGYA00242355_ERZ723902 | MGnify/ENA metagenome assembly ERZ723902
AGAACTCGCCGCGGAACACGACCGCGGCGATTTTTATTTTGTTTATTGTCAAGCTGATATTATTTGTAAAGCTCGCCGAGTTTTGTAAGTCTCTCGTACTTAGCCTTTGCATTTTCTTCAGCATGCTCGAAGAGCTCGTTTGCTCTCTCGGGGAAGGACTGCATGAGGCGGGCATATCTTGTCTCGCTCTTGATGAAGTCCATATAGTCTGCTGTGGGAGCCTTGCTGTCAAGTGAGAACTTGGGCTCTGCCGCAGGATTGTAACGGAACATATTCCAGTAGCCTGCTTCAACGGCTCTCTTCATTTCGGACTGGCAATTACCCATACCGCCCTTTACACCGTGCATCTCGCAGGGAGCATAACCGATGACAAGGGAGGGACCGTGATAAGCTTCAGCTTCTGTGATAGCCTTGATAGTCTGGTTCATATCTGCGCCCATGGCAATCTGAGCAACATATACATAACCGTAGGACATGGCAATGCTTGCAAGATCCTTCTTCTTTGTAGACTTACCTGCAGCGGCAAACTGAGCAACCTGACCCATCTGAGAAGCCTTGGAAGCCTGACCGCCTGTATTGGAATATACTTCGGTATCGAATACCATGATGTTTACATCTTCGCCGGAAGCGATTACATGGTCGAGACCGCCGAAGCCGATATCATAAGCCCAGCCGTCGCCACCGAATATCCAAACGGACTTCTTTGCGAGGTAATCTTTTTCTGCGAGGATTTCAGCTGCAAGCGTGCAAGCTTCGCAATCGCAATTCTTGCCTGCTGCCTGAAGAGCCTTCATATGAGCGAGCATCTCTTCAGCCTTGTCGCCGAAGTGAGCCTTGCCTGCCTCGGAAGAGAGGAATGCAACGCCTTCGTCTGCTGTGAGTATGCCGTCGGAAAGAGCGGCGATGAGCTTATCCGTAGCTGCGCCGTTTGTCTTGCCGTCGTTATATGTCTCGAGCCATTCTGCGGCTGCTGCCTTGATATCGTCGGTAGCCCAGATGGATACGAGCTTTTCAAGTTTAGCCTTGAGCTTCTCACGGATAGCTTTCTGACCGAGAGCCATACCGAGACCGTGCTCTGCGTTATCCTCAAAGAGGGAGTTTGCCCATGCCGGACCCTTGTGGCTGTCTTTATTTACAGTGTAAGGTGTGGCAGGTGCGGAACCGCCCCAAATTGAGGAACAGCCTGTAGCATTGGAAATATACATTCTCTCGCCGAAGAGCTGAGTGATAAGGCGAGCATAAGATGTTTCGGCACAGCCTGCGCAGGAGCCGGAGAACTCAAGCAGCGGCTGGTTGAACTGGCTGCCCTTTACAGTTGTTTCTGCGAAAGGAAGTGTCTTCTTGGAAACCTTTGCAACAGCATAATCGAAAGCTGCCTGCTGGTCTGCCTGACTTTCCTGAGGAACCATGCGGAGAGCCTTTGTCTTTGCGGGACATACATTTACGCAGAGTCCGCAGCCCATACAGTCGAGCGGGCTGATGGCGATGGTAAACTTATAATCTTCGCAACCCTTGCCTGTCATCTTAGCCGCAAACTTTGTGGAAGCGGGAGCATTTGCCGCCTCATCCGCATTCATGGCGAAGGGACGGAGAGTAGCATGAGGACATACATAGGAGCACTGATTACACTGGATACAGTTTTCGGGAATCCATTCGGGAACATCAACGGCAACACCGCGCTTCTCATAAGCGGCAGCGCCCTGAGGGAGAGTACCGTCTGCGAGGTCAACGAACTTGGAAACGGGGAGGGAATCGCCCTGCATCTTTGCAACGGGAAGAACGATATCGCGAACAAACTTGACGAGCTCGGGACGATCGCCTGTGATTTCCTTTTCCGCTGTTGTGCCTGTAACTGTCTTCCAAGCCTCGGGAACCTTTATCTCAACTATGGCGTCAACGCCGGCGTCGATAGCCTTGTAGTTCATTTCAACTACGGCTTCGCCCTTCTTGAGGTAGGACTTCTTTGCCATATACTTCATGTAGTCTACAGCTTCGGAGATAGGCATAATGTTTGCCAGAGCGAAAAATGCGGACTGAAGTATCGTATTTGTACGCTTGCCCATGCCGATTTCGCGCGCTTTGTCGATAGCGTCAACGGTATAGAACCTGATATTGTTATTGGCGATATAATTCTTTACTTCGGCGGGGAGGTGCTTATCCAGCTCCTCGGGAGTCCACTGGCAGTTGAGCAGGAATGTACCGCCGGGCTTTACATCGTTTACTATCTTATAGCCCTTGAGCATATAAGAGGGATTGTGGCATGCCACGAAGTCTGCCTTTGTGATATAGTAGGAGGACTTGATGGGCGAATCGCCGAAGCGCAGGTGGGAAATAGTTACGCCGCCTGTCTTCTTGGAGTCGTACTGGAAGTATGCCTGAATATACTTATCGGTGTGGTCACCGATGATTTTGATGGAGTTCTTGTTTGCGCCGACAGTACCGTCACCGCCCAGACCCCAGAACTTGCAGGAGATAGTGCCCTTGGGAGCCGTATCGGGAACAACCTTTTCGGGAAGCGAATAGCCTGTAACATCATCGACGATACCGATGGTGAAATGGTTCTTCGGATTCTTCTTTGCGAGATTGTCATAAACGGCAAAGACGGAAGCGGGAGTTGTATCCTTGGAGCCGAGACCGTATCTGCCGCCGACAACCTTGGCATCAACACCCTCTTCTCTGAGGGCTGTAACAACATCGAGATAGAGAGGCTCGCCGAGAGAGCCGGGTTCCTTTGTTCTGTCGAGAACGGCAATCTTCTTGACCGTCTTGGGCAGAGCCTTTGCGAGCTTGTCTGCACAGAAAGGACGATAAAGTCTTACCTTTACGAGACCGACCTTCTTGCCCTTTGCCATGAGGTAGTCGATAACCTCCTCGGCAACATCGCATACGGAGCCCATGGCGATGATAACATTTTCAGCCTCGGGATGACCGTAGTAGTTGAAGAGCTTGTAGTTTGTGCCTATCTTCTTGTTTACTTTCTTCATGTATTCTTCAACGATAGCGGGGAGAGCATTGTAATAAGAGTTGCAAGCCTCTCTGTGCTGGAAGAATATATCGCCGTTTTCGGCGGAGCCGCGGAGAACGGGATGCTCGGGATTGAGAGCGCGTGCGCGGAATTCGGCAACGGCATCCTTATCAATCATATCTGCAAGATCCTTGTAATCCCACTGCTCGATCTTCTGAATCTCGTGAGAGGTGCGGAAGCCGTCAAAGAAATGGATGAAAGGAACTCTGCCCTTGATAGTGGAAAGGTGAGCAACCGCGCCGAGGTCCATAACCTCCTGCGGGTTTGTGGAAGCGAGCATAGCGAAGCCTGTCTGACGGCAAGCATAAATATCGGAATGATCGCCGAAAATGTTGAGAGCATGAGAAGCTACACAGCGTGCGGAAACATGAATAACGCAGGGAAGAAGCTCGCCTGCAATCTTATACATATTCGGAATCATCAGGAGCAGACCCTGAGAAGCCGTGTATGTTGTAGTGAGAGCGCCTGCCGCGAGAGAGCCGTGAACGGTACCTGCGGCACCTGCCTCAGACTGCATTTCGGTAACTCTGACATTTTCACCGAAAATATTCTTGAGACCTGTAGCAGACCATGAGTCTGTCAGCTCAGCCATAACGCTGGAGGGCGTGATGGGGTAGATGGCTGCAACCTCAGTAAACGCATAAGAGACATGCGCCGCCGCGGTATTGCCATCCATGGAAATCTTTTTTCTTGCCATGTTTTTTTCCTCCGGAAATTTTTATAGATTATAGATATATATTACCACTTTCAAACGGAAAAGTAAATATATAGCGCGAAAAAAGTCCTCACAATTTGAATATTTTTTGCAAAAAAGTATACATTTTCAGGTTAGCTTTGACTAACCTCGCGTGAAAACATCAAAATAAAATGACGGAAAGCTATTGACAGCGATTGTGCCTTCCGCTATAATAATCATGAACGAAAAATCCATATGAAAGAATGTGATATATAATGAAAGTTTTGCTTTCTGGAGGAGCGGGATATATAGGCTCGCATACCGCCATAGAGCTGCGCTCGGCAGGGCATGATGTCGTCATTGTCGACAACTTTTCAAACAGCAAACCCGAGGTGCTCCGTCGCCTTGAAAAAATAACGGGAGCGCCCTTTGCTTTCCATTGCGCGGATGTCTGCGACAAGGCGGCGATGGATAAAATTTTTGCCGGGGAGAAGCCGGAGGCTATAATCCATTTTGCCGGCTACAAGGCTGTCGGAGAGAGCGTTGAAAAGCCGCTCGAATACTACAGAAACAATCTCGATTCGACTCTGACTTTGCTCGAGCTGATGAGAAAATACGGCGTGCACAATATCGTATTTTCCTCCTCGGCTACGGTTTACGGTACGCCGGACAGCGTGCCGATAAACGAGAGTGCCGCCGTCGGCAGATGCACAAATCCCTACGGCTGGACAAAATATATGATAGAAATAATTCTCAAGGATGCCTGCAAAGCAGATCCTTCGCTTTCCGCCGTCCTGCTCCGCTATTTCAATCCTATCGGTGCGCATGAGAGCGGGCTTATCGGCGAGGACCCGCAGGGCATACCGAACAATCTGATGCCTTATATCACGCAGGTGGCAAGCGGCAGGCTGGAGAAGCTCCATATTTTCGGCAATGACTACGATACGCCGGACGGCACGGGTGTGCGCGATTATATCCATGTTGTCGACCTTGCGCGCGGTCATGTCTGCGCGATAAAGTATGCCGCGGAAAACAAGGGTGCCGATGTGATAAACCTCGGCACGGGCAAGGGCTACAGCGTGCTTGAAATGGTAAAGACATTCATCGAGGTTTCGGGCGTGAATATCCCCTATGAGATAAACGCACGCCGCGCGGGCGATATAGCCGAGTGCTATGCCGACCCGACCAAGGCAAAGGAAAAGCTCGGCTGGGTGGCGGAGAAAAATCTCCGCGATATGTGCCGCGATTCATGGCGCTGGCAGAAGAACAACCCGCACGGTTATGATGATTAAATGAAAAGGCGCTCCTCGGCGGAGCGCTTTTTTTCAAAAAAATCAAATTTTTCGGGAACCGAAATCGAAAATCATACACTTCATAAGCGAAAGGGGATGAAACAGGATGAAAACAGGTGAAAATCTCGCCGAGCTTCGCATACACGAGTTTGCCTCGGAATATTTCGGGCGGATATATTATTACTGCCTGAAAAAGACGGGCGGAGAGGCGGAAGCCGCCGAGCTTTCGCAGGAGACGGCGCTCGCTGTGATAGAGCAGCTCCGCCGAGGCGCCTGCCCCGAGAGCTTTTCCGGTTGGGTCTGGCAGATAGTGCGCAATATCTACAGCCGCTGGGCAAAGCAGAAGCATGAGCGAAGCGAAAAATTCGATGGCGGCGATATTTCGGAATATGAGATAGCGGACGAAAGCGATTTCGTTTCCGATATCATAAAAAGAGAAGATATCGCGCTGATTCGCCGCGAGCTGGCTTTCATCCTTTCGGAATACAGAGATATTCTTGTCATGTACTATGTGCATGGCAGGCGTATTTCCGAGATAGCCGATAAAATGCATATCCCCGAAGGCACGGTCAAGACAAGGCTTTTCCGTGCGAGACAAAAACTGAAAGAAGGTATGAATATGGCAAGAGAATTCGGAAAAAGAAGTTATAATCCCGAAGAGCTGAGCTTTTCGTCATCGGGAAATCAGCCGTCGGGTCTTCCGTGGAGCGCGGTGAGGAGAAAGATCCCTGTAAATATCCTCTGCGAGGCAAATAACAATCCCTCTACTATCGAAGAACTGGCAATAGAACTCGGCATAGCCGTGCCTTATATGGAGGAAGAGGTTTCGCTTCTCGAAGAAAGCGAGCTTCTCCGCAAGATAGACGGCGATAAGTATATCACGAGCTTTTTCATCGCGCCGAAAGAGTGCAGAGAAGAGATAAACGCACTCTGCGAGGATTTCGCCTATGACAATTACAAAGAATTATGGCAGGTGGCAAGCGATTTCGTAGCGGGGCACTATGCGGAGTTTATCGGCGAAAGCACCATGAGCGAGCAGGATGCGACGATGTTCTTCTCCATGAAGCTTGCAGACAAAGTGAAAGAGGCAAGCGACGGCACCGTATGGAACAGATACAAGAGAAAAGACGGCGGCAACTGGGGATTTGTCGGATATGAGCAGGGCGCAAGACGCGGCAGAATAGATGCGTGCGGCTTCAGCGACAACGGAACGATTACACGCAATGACTGTAATAAGTTGGAATTGCGCGGCTATGTCAATGACGACGGCAGTTTCGGAAAGCAGATTTATAAAGATCACTGTTTTAATATTGATTCAAAAGATTTAGCAGTAATCCGCGAGCTTGTGAAAAACGGATACAGCACAGAGGGCTTCACCGATTCACAAAAGAGTACACTTGATAGGTTCTGCGACAACGGCTACTTTGTAAAGGACGGCGACAGATACAAGCCGAGAGTGCTGGTTTTCGAGGGAGATAAGCTGAGTGAACTTATGAATCTTATGACCGGCGAGCACAGGGAAGAATACGACGCTCTTATGGCGGCGATGAAAAAGCTTCATGACGACGCGGTCGCCGTAATATCGAAATACAGCATGCCTTATTTCAAGGACGATTTCGTTTATTATGTTGCCATGATGCTTTACAGGATGAGAGGCTATGTTGCGGCTCTTGTAAAAGACAATGGACTTTACACCGGCGGAAACGGCGATTTCGGCTATTTCAGCTATACAAAATAAGGTCAGACAGCATTTAATATTCTTGTATAAAATCGGCAGAGGGCAGTCCCTCTGCCGATTTTTGCTTTCGCGGAGCTTGCGGCAAATTTTTGTTGACAAACAGTCGCGTTTGTGATATCATGATTGAGCATTATTTAAAAAAGAGGGATGAAAATGGGCACGATAGAGCTGATTCTGCTTTCGGTCGGACTTGCCATGGACGCATTCGCCGTTGCAATATGCAAAGGGCTGAATATGCGCAAAATGAACTACAAAAACGCGCTGATACTCGCGCTTTTTTTCGGAGGTTTTCAGGCGCTGATGCCGGCGATAGGCTACCTGCTCGGAAAACAGTTTGAAAAATACATAACCTCAATAGACCACTGGATAGCTTTCATCCTGCTCTCCATAATCGGTATACAGATGATAGCGGAATCTTTCAAAAAGGACGACGATAAAGAAGAGGACGCGGACAAGCTGAATCTGAAGGAATATTTCATGCTTGCCATCGCCACGAGCATAGACGCACTCGCCGTGGGCATTTCGCTTGCCTTCCTCAGCGTCAGCCTTGTGAAGTCCGTCAGCTTCATCGGCATCATAACATTTGCAATTTCCTTTGCGGGCGTTTTCATCGGAAACAAATTCGGTGCGCGCTTCAAAAGCAAGGCAGAATTTGCGGGTGGTGCGATACTTATACTCATCGCGCTGAAAATACTGCTCGGGCATCTCGGAGTTATAAATTTCTGAAAATAATAAAAAACGACACCGTAAAAAAATATGCACCCCAAAAGTCAGACACTTATGGAGGTGCATATTTTTATGGGCAAAAAAGGGCGATTTTGCATCTGTTATTTTTGTTGCAGGCTTTCAGCCTTTCCGGTACCATGCCCTTATACGGCTGACTGTTGCAGCTTATTTTTTCATTGTCATTATCCTGTCGATAACCGCACCATCGCCGCGGCTGACAACTATGCTCGGAGATGCAAGATACAGCTTGCCGATGTGCAGGTTTTCAAAGTGAATTTCGGAAATCCCGCCGTGCACGGTGAGCGCCTCGAGATCCGCGCCTGTAAAGGCGTCAGCAGATACTTCCGAGGTATCTTTCGGGATGATGTAATTCTTTTCTGCGTGGGCGGCAGGGAAGCGTATGAGCATCGCTTTATCCTTTGAGAAAAGCACGCCGTTTTCGCTTGCGTAGACATTGCTTTCGCCGCTGACATCAATGTGTGTGAGATTGTCGGCAAAGAATACAGATGTGCCCGACGACTTATGCGAGGGGTTGATATTTTCAAGCGAAGACGGCACATATATGCTCTCCGCGCCGTCGCTTACTTCGGCGAAAACCGATTTTATTCCCTCGGCGAAAATGAGTTTTTTCAGAGGCGCGCCGGTTTTGTTTTCGATGAATATTTCCGCGGGCAGGTCTATGCTTCTGCCATCGAGCATGAAGGCGGGCTCGAGCATAAATTCGGAGCCGGAGATTACAGTGATTTCCGTTATCTCGATTTTCCCATATACGGCACTCTCGGTGTAGTATTTATATTTTACGCTGTAGCTTCCGTATTCGTTTTCAAAAGCCGCCTCGCGCTCCTCATGCGCATATTCCGGCATACCCGTGGTAGTGGTGACGATGGTTTCGACAGCGGTTGTGGTGTTTGTTGTTTCTATCATAGTATCTGTCGTCGCTATTGTCGTCCCTATTGTTGTTTCTATCGTTGTCGCTATGGTTGCTGCTGTCGTTTCTATCGTTGCTTGTGTCGTCGTGTCGGCTATGCCGTGGTTGCCGGTGGTGCTGCCGTCGGTGCTTTCATATGAGAAAGTACTTTCCGACGAAGCTGTGGTGGGCACGGGATTAAATATCCTGTCCAGATTCGGCACAACGGCTATTGCCGCGACGACGATAACGGCGCATATCATGAGCGAGGCAGGCGAATAAATGAATTTGAAATTCCGCTTTTTCGCTTCTTTTTGCGGTATATTTTCCTTTGCCGCCGCTTCTATTTTGTCCCAGCTGTCGGGCGCTTTTTCACGCATGGCACTTTTCAGATATTTTTCAAATTTTTTCATTCTCCTCACCTCCTTTGGTAAGCATTACCAAGCTCACTTTTCAGCTTTTTCATGGCGTATCGGTATTTTGAACGCACGCTGTTATAAGGCATACCGATGAAATCCGCTATATCGACGAGCTTCATATCACTGTAGATATGAAGCATTACTATTTCGTGCTCGGTCTTTTCGAGCCCCGCAAGCGCACGCTTTATATCCTCGTTTTCTATGAGAGAATCAGAAAAATCCGCCTCGCTCGGCTCGCTTTCAAGACTGTCAAGGTCACTCCATGCGGGACTTTTAAGCATATCGCGGCAGATATTGCGGCAGATGCCGAATATCCATGCGCGGGCATTCGTTCCCGCGGCGTAGGATGCGGCGCATTTTGCTATGCGCAGATAAGTTTCCTGCATGGCGTCCTCGGCTCTCGTGCGGCTCCCGAGTTTTCGCAAGGCAAAAACAAAGACAGAATCTTTGGTTTGCTCATAGATGCCGTGCAGAGCGTCTATATCGCCCGAGGCAAGCTTTCTGATGTCATTTTCGAGCTTTGATGAAAGAAACGATGAAAAGCTCATTGCGGAAAAGCTCCTTTCAGTTAGTATATAGAAAAAACAGCGGCTCTCGCAGAAAAATTTTTCGGAAAGTCTGTTTTGATTATTACGCGGATTTTTGTCGGTTATATTTCGGGGAAGAGAAGAAAGAAAAATGCGGCGGAAGCAGAGGCAACCGCCGCATAAGTCATAGCTTTAATATGTAGAATTAACCTCTGTTTTTGCGAAGGATAGCCATGATATCATCAAAATCGCTGTCGGAAATGATGGCGGCTTCTTCATCTGTAGCAACCTGCTTGGGAGCTTCTTCCTTTTTGGGAGCGGCTGTCTGAGTTGCAAAAGGAGACTTCTTTGCCGGCTCGGCTGCTGTCTTGCCGGAAGCGACGCCTGTCCTGCCGGAAGCCATGGGCTTGCCGTCCTCAGCCTTGAAGCCGGTAGCAATAACGGTGATCTTCATCGTATCTTCAAGCTCGTTGTCAAGCGCGGTACCCCAGATGATGTTGGCATCGGGATGAGCCTCGTTTGCAATCATAGAGGAAGCAGTCTCGATTTCTTCGAGGCTTATGTCGGGTCCGGAGGTGATGTTGATAAGGATGCCGGTAGCACCGGAGATGGTTGTTTCGAGAAGAGGGCTGGACATGGCAGCCTTAGCCGCAACCTCAGCCTTGTCTCTGCCCGTGCCTTCGCCAACGCCCATGTGAGCATAGCCTGCATCGCGCATAACGGAAGAAACATCCGCAAAGTCAAGGTTTACAAGACCGGGGATATTGATAAGGTCGGAAACGCTCTGCACGCCGTGACGGAGAACATCGTCCGCATACTGGAATGCATTTACGAGAGTAATTCTGTTTTCGGAAATCTGCTTGAGTCTCTCATTCGGGATTATAACGAGAGAGTCTACATAATCGCGGAGCTGAACGATACCCGCTTCAGCCTGTATCATGCGCTTTCTGCCTTCAAATGCGAAAGGCTTCGTAACGATACCGATAGTGAGGATGCCCATTTCCTTTGCCACCTTGGCAACAACGGGAGCCGCACCTGTGCCTGTACCGCCGCCCATGCCGACCGTGATGAACACCATATCCGCGCCACGGATTACATCGGCGATTTCCTCGAGGCTTTCCTGAGCTGCCTGCTCGCCTACTGCGGGGTTGGCGCCTGCGCCGTGACCCTTTGTAATCTTTTCGCCGATGGCAATCTTTGTGGGAGCACTTGACTTGAGCAGAACCTGCTTATCGCAGTTTACCGTGATAAATTCAACACCCTGTATATTTGATTCTATCATGCGGTTCACGGCGTTACCGCCACCGCCGCCGACGCCGATGACTTTGATATTTACGCCGCTTTCGTAATCTGAATTGAATTCAAAACCCATTTTATAATCCTCCTTAGATTTTATTCATAGATATACGATTCTATTGTAATATGTTTTTAAATTATTTTCAAGATGTTTTGCAAAAAAACTTGATAAAAAATTAAAAAAATTACCGAAAATCCCCCGATTTTTGTAAAAAAGCAGAAAATCGGGCAAAATTTGCGGTAAAATTTTCTATTCTCCGAGCTTTCCCGTCGGCTGGAAGGACACCTTGTCGTCGGAAATCACGCGAATATTTCCCGTGACACCCGCGTAGTAGCTGTCGGATTCGAGCTTGGTTATCAGCTTTATACATAAGGATAAATCCGAATCGAGCGTGCGCCATGATGGTAATACAATTGTATAAATATTATTATACAAAATATGAATATCAAATTTTTGCCGCAGGTCTATTCCGCTCAGCTTCTTGCCTATGGGAGAAGAGAGTATCGTATCTATTATGCCGAGATAGAAGTCGCAGTCGTCTTTCTCCTCAAATTCTATCTGCTTTCCGAGGGCGAGGCTCTTTATTCCCGAGAGGGAGAGCTTTGCCGTGCTGCTGTAGAAAGAGGAGCTGATATCGTCCCTTACCTCGAGTACCGTGAGCCTGTCCGAGAGGATGAAATACTGCCCGTCATATTCCAGAGCGAAGGCAGGCGGGTATTCCTCTATGATGATGTGCAGCTTTTTCGGCAGGGTGCGGCGCACGGTGACGGAGCGCACATAGATATTTTCGCCTTTGATTTTTTCGGCGATTTTACCTTTGCTGACGGCATATGTATGCGAGCCGAGCTTTATGCCGCTGTCGTTGATTATCTTTTCCGCGGAGCAATACGAAATGCCCGAGACGTCTATCTCCTTTATGCGGCAGAAGCCGAAAAACCACACGGCGAAGAGGATCACCGCCGCGATGAAAATGAGCCATAGCAGGCGATGGGTCTTTCGCAGGCGTGCCATTTCCGGCGTTTTGTTTCTGTTCGTCATTTTTCTTTCCTCACTCTGTGGAGTATGAAAATCATTTGCTCTCGAGGAGCGTCATAATATCGCGGCTGAGAAGTATTCTGATATCGCGCCAGATCAGTTCGTTTGAATCCGATTTTGCAAAGGAGGCGATGTTTTCGCGCATTGTCGCCGCCTTTTCGCCGTCATAGAGAATTTCACAGAGACTTTTTTCGAGCAAATCGGGGGTGAGATGCTTCTCCTCGATAAGTATGGCGGCATCCGCGTCGGCGAGCCGCTTTGCATTTTCATACTGGTGATTATTTACAACATTCGGCGAGGGAATGAGTATACACGCCTTCTTCTGGAGCGCCATTTCCGAAACGGTCATCGCGCCCGCGCGGCAGATGACCGCATCCGCGAGCCGCTCCCAGTAAGGCATATCGTAGATATATTCCGTGAGGCGCAGATTCGGAAAGACCGAAAGCCCTGCCGCCCTGAAAGCGGCAAGCGTTTCTTCATGCGTACTGCTTCCCGTGGCGTGAATATGGAAAACCTCACGATGATGTGAGGTGAAATTCTTCATCAGTGCGATTATTTCGGAATTCAGCCGCATAGCGCCGAGGCTTCCGCCGAAGGAGAGGACTATCTTTTCCGTACCCTCGGGGATGCTCAATATCTCGCGGATATTTTCGGGGATTTTTGCCGTGCTTTTTTTCATCATTGGATTGCCGACGAAGAGCACTTTGCTTTTGTCGGGGAAATAATCCATGGTTGAGGCGAAATTTACATATATTCTGTCCACCTTGTCGGCAAGCATACGTACAGCCTTGCCGGGGATGGCGTTGGATTCATGCAGAGCCGTCGGCATGCCGAGCTTTGCCGCCGCCGAGAGAAGCGGCCAGCAGACGTAGCCGCCTGTACCTATCACGATATCGGGCTTATATTCGAGCAGGAGCTTTTTTGCCTTTCTCGGCGCAGTGAAGTAGTAATATGCCGTTTTGATATTCGAGAGGGAAAGGCTTCTTTTCAGCCCCTTCATTTCTATATGATAAACAGGATAGCCCGCCTTTTCGCAAAGGCGGTTTTCTATTCCTTTTTTGGTGCCTACGAAAGCTATCTCGGCGTTTCTGTCATGCGCCTTTATCAGGTCGGCTATGGCGAGAGCGGGATTTACATGACCTGCCGTGCCGCCGCCGGAGAGAAGAACCTTCATTTTTTGCCTCCTTATATCAGAGCGGTTTCTGAGATGAATATTTAGAGATTGATAGGATGATACCCATTTCTCCGAGCTGCATTATCAGTGCGCTTCCGCCGTAGCTGAAGAAGGGAAGCGCAATGCCTGTCGTCGGGATGCTGACCGTGACGACGGCGATATTGAGCAGCAGCTGTATGCCGACCTTGCTGATAAGTCCTATCACGAGCAGGGACGAGAATGTATCGGGCGCGTTCATGGCGATGACAAAGCCGCGCCATATCAGCACTATGAAAAGCACTATCACGGCGACGGCGCCCACAAGCCCCAGTTCCTCGCAGACTATTGAGAAGATGAAGTCGTTCTGCGGCTCGGGAAGCCAGAGATGTTTCTGATAGCTGTTTCCCAGCCCTACGCCGAAAAGCCCGCCGCTGCCGATGGCAAGCAGGCTCTGATAGGGCTGCCAGCCGCCGCTGAGTCGATAATCCTCGGGATGAAGCCATGCGTCTATTCGCGATTTCGCATAGTCTGTGAAAAGTATCAGCGAGAGCGCCGCGGCGGCACCGGTGCCGGCTATGGCGGCAAGCCATTTTATGCTCGCGCCGGATATGAATATCATTACGGCACCGATAAGAAATATGATTATCGTTCCGGACATATGGTGCTCGAGAACCGTTGTTCCGCATACGACGCAGATGATGATGGCAGGGAAAAGAATGCCGTATTTGAAGGTTTTTATCTTGGTTGAGACGATGGATATGTAATAGGCGAGGAGCAGAGCCAGCGCAAATTTCATTATCTCCGTAGGCTGAATCTGTATGGGACCTATTTTAATCCATCTCGTGGCGCCGCTCCAGTTTTTGCCCACGAAAGGCACGGCGAGGAGCAGAAGATAGCTCACGGCAAAAATCGGGAGAGTGGCTTTCTTTATGAAAGTATAGTCAACGCAAGAGGCGGCAAGCATGACGATAATGCCCGCCACCATCCATACTATCTGCTTCTTGATGAAGAAAAAGCTGTCGCCGTATTTTTTTTCGGCGAAAACGTAGCTTGATGAGAAAATCATGACCGAGCCGAAACAGAGCAGGAGCATAACTGTTATAAGAAAGGGGATATCCACCCCATGCTTTGCGCGGTATATGGTAACTTCTTCGCCCTCAGGCATGGCAAAAAAGCCGAAAAGTCCCGGTTTTTTCTTTTGCATTTTTTCAGCCGTCATGCCATTACCTCCGATATATATTTTGCGCGGAAATCAATATTTTATAAGAAAAAATGCCGCTATGCAGAAAACTGCCGTAATGGCAAATGCGCAGAGGTCTATTTTGCTTTCCGAGAAGCCGAGCTTTTCGAAATGATGGTGTATGGGCGCCATTTTGAAGAGGCGCTTGCCGTGCGTGAGCCTGAAATACGAAACCTGTAGCACGACTGACATTATCTCGCAGAAGTAGACTATGCCGACGAGCAGAATGATAAGCTCATATTTCAGCATATATGCAAGTCCGGTGACTGCGCCGCCGAGAAAAAGCGAACCTGTATCGCCCATGAAAACCTTGGCGGGATATATATTGAATATAAGGAAGCCGAGCAGTCCGCCTATTACCGCGCCGCTGAATGTGGCGGCTCCCATATCACCGACTGAGAAGGCAAAAACAGCGAAGAACGCGCAGACCACAGCTGAAACCGTGGCGCAGAGCCCATCGATGCCGTCGGTCAGATTTACGCTGTTTACCATGCCGACGATGAAAAGTATCGAGAAAACATAGTAGAAAAATCCGAGCTCAAGTTCTTTATTTATGATGGCGAGGCTGATACTCGTGTCTATCGCGCCTGCCTTTGCCATAAGGAAAAGATAGAGAGCGGCGACGATGAACTGGAATGCCATTTTCTGAAAAGGGGTCAGCCCTTCGTTGCGCTTTTTTGCGAATTTTGTCAGGTCATCCGTTACACCGACAAGACCGAAGGCGACAGCCATACCGAGAGTTATCAGCATGGGCGCGGAGAGCTTATCAAAAAAGACTACGGAGAGAATCACGCAGACGACGGTGCAGGGAATGATGAAGAAGATGCCGCCCATGGTAGGCGTGCCTTCTTTTGATGCGTGCCAGCGCGGACCTATCTCGAGAATTTTCTGCCCGAGCTTTTTGCTTTTCAGCACGGGGATGAGAAATCTGCCGAGCAGTGCCGAGGCAATAAGACATATCACAAGTGAAATGATAAAAGAAAGATACATACCTTTTTCTCCGTGCCGATAATGATTTTCAGTATTTTATGATGATGTGTCAGAATATAAAAAACGATTTATACAGATGCCTTTTATATGAGCCTTGCCACATTTTCGAGCGCAACTCTGCGGCTTGCTTTAAAGAGAACCGTATCGCCCTTGTGCAGGAGCTTGCGTATGTCGGTCGCCGCCTGCTCGGGGCAGTCATAGCCGAGAGAAGCGATTTTTTCCTCCGGCATGCCGCCTTCCTTTGCGCCGTGTGCTATATATTTCGCGTTTTCGCCGACTGTTATCAGCAGATCCGCGCCTTTTGCATAAGCCTTGCCGACCCTCTCATGCAGCTCATGTGAATATGAGCCGAGCTCGAGCATTTCGCCGAGTACGGCGACTCTCCTGCCGCCGTTTTCGCTTGCCACATCGTCGAGAATCTCAACAGCCGCTTCCATTGATTCGGGTGAAGCATTGTAGCAATCGAGTATGAAGGTGCAGTCGTCATGCCTTTCCACCTGCGAGCGGAGTGCCACCGGCTCATAGCCGAGAATGCCCTCTTTTATCTCTCTCTCGGGGATGCCGAGTAGCATGCCGCAGACCACGGCACACATCGCATTGTATATATTGTGTCTGCCGCGCACGGCTGTTTCTATATCCTTTACTATATAGTCGCCGTTTCGCACATCGAGGTCGAAGAGATAGCCCATTGCCGTTTTGCGGATATTGACTGCATTGTAGTGGCAGAGAGGATTTTCTATGCCGATATATTTTTTGCATATTTTGCCGGTGTTTATATTGCGGAGCAGAGGTTCGTCACCGTTGAGGATGAGGATGCCGTCTTCCTTCATTCCTTTTATTATTTCGAGTTTGGCATCACGGATGGCTTCGCGTGAACCGAGATTTTCTATATGAGAGGAGCCGATATTTGTAATGACGGCTATATCCGGCTCGGCTATTGCCGAGAGCTTTTCTATCTCGCCGCGAGCGCTCATTCCCATCTCCACAACCATCGCCTTATAGGTGATGTTCAGCTTGAAAAGCGTGAGCGGAAGTCCTATTTCGTTATTGAAATTGCCGTCGGTTTTGTTTGTCTTATATTTTCTGTCGAGAACGGAATAGATGAATTCTTTCGTCGCTGTTTTGCCTGTGCTGCCTGTCACTGCTACTGTTATCGTGCTGAAGCGGCGTCGGTATTCCCTCGCGAGCAGTCCGAGCGCACGCGTAGTATCTGCAACGAGGATGTACGGAATATCCTCCTCGGGTGCTCGCTCGGCGACGACGCAACAGGTGCCGCCCTTTATCGCGGCGGGAATGAAATCGTGTCCGTCAAATTTTTCGCCTTTTATGGCAAAGAATATATCTCCCTCACTTATAGTGCGGGAATCTATGGAGACCCCGAAAGCTATATCCTCGGGATTTTTCGAGTAAAGTGTCCCTTCTACGACACGCGCTATATCGGTAATGCTTATTCCGTTATCACATAAACCAAGATACATTTTTCTAATCCTTTTCCTTTATTATTTTGAGTACAGTTTCTCTTTCGCAAAAATCGTGTTTTCCTGCTTTATCTATTATATACTCCTCGTGACCCTTGCCGGCAAGGAGAATAACATCGCCTTTTTTTGCCGCCGAGACGGCAATTTTTATCGCCTTTTCGCGGTTTATTTCCGTTATGTAGTTTTCGCTTCGTATTCCCATGCAGATATCGCGGATTATTTCAGCGGGGTCTTCTGTTCTCGGATTGTCGGAGGTGACTATCGCAAGGTCGGAGAGGCTTGCCGCGATATCGCCCATCTCGGGACGCTTTGTTTTATCTCTGTCGCCGCCGCAGCCGAAAAGCGTGATTATCCTGCCGCCATATACCTCGCGCAGAGCCGAAACGGCTTTTCTGAGTGCGTCGGGTGTGTGCGCATAATCGACTATAACATCAAAATCGCCTGCATATATGCGTTCCATCCTGCCGCGCACGGGCGGGAAATCAGCGAGCGCATCCGCGAGCTTCTCTTCGGAAATGCCGAAAAGATACGCGCAGGCGAGCGCCGCCGTCGCATTGTAAACATTGAAGTAGCCGAGCGGCAATATGCTTTCTTTTATATTATGTGAAATACCGCCGGGTGAAATGCAGAAATCAAAGTCCGAGCCGCCTGAGAAAATTTTTTCATTTTCAAAGTAAAATTCGGCTCTGTGGTCTTTTCCGTAGTAAAAAACATCGCCGCCGGATGCCCAAGCCATGCGGTATGCTGCCTTGTCATCAATATTTATCAGACTGATTTTACTGCGCCGGAAGAGCTTTTCCTTTGCACTTGCGTATTCATCGGGGCTGCCGTGAAAATCGAGATGGTCATGAGTGAGGTTTGTAAAGATGCCGATGTCAAAACCGATGCCGTATACGCGCTCCTGAGAAAGCGAATGAGAGGAAACCTCCATGACTACGGTATCTATTCCGTTTTTGTGCATTTCGGCAAGCTCGGAAGCGAGCAGCGCGGGCGGCGGGGTAGTGTAATCACTGCTCACCTGCCCCATGCCGCAATCGCAGAAGAGCGTGCCGATGATGCCGACGCGATGCCCTGCCTTTCGCAGAATATGCGCTGTCATCAGGCAGACGGTGGATTTTCCGTTTGTGCCCGTTATGCCGATAAACCGCATATCATTTTGAGGATTTCCGTGCATGCGCAGATGCGCGAGAGCAAGCGCAGCACGGACATTCGATACCCACAAGGCGGGCACATCGGGCTCCGTATATTCGCCGTAGCCCGTGATAATGGCTGTCACGCCGAGATTTCTTGCTTTTTTGTATATTTCCGGTGATGTTGTTCTCACAAAGAGCACATCGCCCGCCTGCGCCGCATCTGCATTTTCCGCTATGCCGCGCACTTCACAACGCTCCGTATCGCCGTGCGAAAGGAGTATTTCGCTTTGTAAAATTATATCCGAGAGCTTCATATAACGCCTCCGTCAAAAATATTTTGTATTTTCAACATCCGCGTCATGCGCATTTTTATTTTAGTCCGTTGCGTCCATGTGACGCATATCTATCGTTATCACCGTGCCCTTTTCGGTGACGGTACCGACTGCAAGCGATTGCGACACAACAACTGAATCGGGACTGCCTGTAGCGCCTTCTATCTTTACATTGAAGCCGGCATCTGTGAGGAGCGTATTTGCCGCCTGCGCCGTGAGCCCGATAACCTTCGGGACGACAGCGGTGAGCTTCTCCGCCTCGGCTTCCGTATAGAGTATAACCTTGCCGTTTTTCACGGACATTTTACTGCCCGAGGCAGGCACCTGATTTACTACGCTGCTTCCGCTTCCGACAATCTCATATGAAAGCCCGAGCTTGCCGAGTCTTGATTTTGCCGCATCGAGTGAGGAGCCGCGCAGATTTTCGAGAGTTATCATTTCGCCGTTCGCATATTCCGGTTCTATGCCGAGATAGGGAAGTACCTCGGAGAGCACCTTTGAAACATAGGGTGCCGCGACGGTACTGCCGTAGACGGAACCAATCGTCGGCTCGTCTACGATGATTATGCAGATGACCTGCGGGTCGTCTGCGGGAGCATAAGCTACGGTGGAAGCTATTCTGCCGCCGCCCGTGCCTTTTTCCGATGTACCGGTCTTTGCCGCTACCTTGTAGCCCGCAACATAGGCATTGCGTGCGCCGCCGTTTCCGGAAACGCCGTCCGCAAGTATTTTGCTTATCGTGGCAGAGGTGGAGGCGCTGATTACCTGACGCTTTACCGTAGTGCCGAATGAAGCGAGTATATTCCCGTCGTCATCCGCTATTTCCTTTACGAGATGCGGAGTGACGAGATTTCCGCCGTTTGCCACGGCTGCAACGGCTGTTATCTGTTGGATTGCCGTTACGTTATATCTCTGACCGAAGGAATAAACCGCGAGGTCTACGCCGCTGAGGCTCTCTTTATAGATGGAAGAGCCTTCGCCGGGGAGATCTATGCCTGTTTTTTCATTCAGTCCGAAATTGCAGAAGTAATTTATAAACGAGGTCGCTCCGATGCGCTCTGCGAGCATCATCATAGCGGGGTTGCAGGATTGCTGAAGCGCACCCGAAAAATCGAGCGTGCCGTGTCCTGTCGTCTTGTGGCATTTTATCGGGCGTGACCAGCCGGCTACATTGTAGTAGCCCTTGCAGTAGAAGGTATCGGAGAGCGTTGCCTTGCCCTCCTCGAGCGCCATCGATGTCGTAAATACTTTGGAGGTGGAGCCGGGCTCATATGTTTCGGTTATCGCCTTGTTGTTCCATGTTTTAAAGAGCACATTGGAAACGGCGCTCCTGTATTTTTCGCTGTCCTTGCCGTAGGTCTGTTCCGCCGCTGTCAGCTCGCTCTGATAATAAGAAACCGCGGTGTAGGGTGAATTGAGGTCAAAATAGGGATAAGTTGCCATAGCATAGATTTCGCCTGTTTTGGGGTCCATGACTATGCCGCAGGCACGGGACTTAGCACCCGACTCTATGACAGCCTGCTCGAGATATTTTTCGAGATAGCTCTGAATTTTGTAGTCTATGGTAGTAACGAGGTTTGCACCGTTTTTTGCGTCTATGTACTGCTCGTACCGATAGGGCATTTCGCCGCCCTTGCCGTTTTGTGCGGAGACTATCCTGCCGCTCACACCCGTGAGCAGCTTGTCATACTGATATTCCAGCCCGTAGAGACCGCCGTCCGCGCCGCAGAAGCCTATGACATGAGAGGCGAGCGAGCTGTAGGGATATATGCGCGATGCCGTTTCCACAAGGTGGACGCATTCCGCAAGGTCATTGTCGAGGATAAACCGGCGCACCTTGTCGGCGTCCTCTTTCTCGACATTTTTCTTTATCGTTTCGTCTTTTCTTTTGACTTTCTTTGTCTTTTCTATTATCGTGTCGTAATCGACGCCGAGTATATCGGAGAGTCCCTTTGCCACGAGCTCGCGCTGAGCGTCATCTTTCATATCGTAGGGCGATATGAAAACGCGCTCCGTGGTATAATTTGTCGCGAGGGCAACATGATTTCTGTCATATATCGTGCCGCGTGCGCTTCCCGTGGAAACCTCATATATCATCTGTTCGAGAACAAGCCTTTTGTAGTGCTCATTGCGCACTATCTGCAGATATATCAGTCTTCCGATGAGTACAGCCGCGATAAATGTAGCGGCGCAAATGACCGAAAGAGAGCGCACCCGCATGCTTCTGCTTGTACGCCCTATAAGGGAATCGGGTTTTTCGTTCGGCTTCCCGCTCATTTTCGCCCTCCATCTTTTCTAAAACAAAGTGAGCAAAGAGCATATTTTACCATTCTCCCCACTCACTCAAAGCTTTGTACTTGTATATTTATATTTGCGCCGAAAAAATTTATTCCTTTCAGTTCATAAATTCTATCAGCTTTGAAAAGCCGCGGCCTATAGCGGAGAGAAGTGAGCCTGATGATTTTTTGCTTTCCTTATTTCCGTATACTACCATGTTTACCATATTTTCCGTATCGCGGGGCAGATATTGCATATATTTGCTGTCTGTCATACCGAGCTCTCTTGCACGCGCCTCGAAATCGACATCCTTGTATTTTGCGTCGATATCGCGCTCGCGCGAGCTTATCTCTTTTTCCATTTTGGATATGTTGGAGTTTATCTTGTTTATATCGGAGCGGAGCTGCGCCACCTGAACAAACGAAAAAACTATAAACATGAGCATAGCCGTGATAAGCAGGGCACAAGCCGCGATGTATATGGGAAATTTCTTCTTTTCGCCTGTTTTTACGGTGCTGTATTTAACGCCGCCGCTCGACACATCTGTCATATATTTTTTGACGAAGCTTCCGATATTGCCGGATTTTTTTCTCTTCTTTTCCATGACTTGACCCTTTCCGAAAAAGACTTGTTTTTCTATATTTTTCTTGCCGCGCGCAGCTTTGCGCTGTGCGAGCGGTTGTTTTCAGCCAATTCCTCCGCCGAGGGAAGAACAGGCTTTCTTGTAAGTATTTCTATTTTTGGTTTGTTTCCGCAGATGCAGACGGGAAATGAAGGCGGACAGGTGCAACCCTGCGCCAGCTCCGCAAAGGTTTTTTTTACGGCTCTGTCCTCAAGCGAATGGAAGGTGAGCACCGCGAGCACGCCGCCGCTTTTCATGGCTCCGATAAGTGCTCGGAGCGTGGGCGCGATGATATCAAGCTCGTTGTTTACCTCTATCCTTATCGCCTGAAAGGTTCTCTTCGCCGGATGATGACCGACGGCGAGCGCCTTTTTCGGCATCACGCTTTTTATTATATCGACAAGCTCGAGAGTTGTTTTTATAGGTGCGCCTTCTCTCGCTTTTACTATGGCAGAAGCTATCTTCGGCGCGAAGTTTTCCTCTCCGTATTCAAAGAGGATGCGGCGAAGCTCACTCTCGCTGTATGTATTGACTACGGTGTATGCGCTCTTTGACTTTTCGGGTGAGCCCTCGGCATTCATGCGCATATCGAGCGGAGCGTCGGTATTGTATGAGAAGCCTCGCTCGGGCGTATCAAGCTGATATGAAGAAACGCCGAGGTCTATTATTGCGCCGTCGATGCCGTCAATGCCGAGGTCGCGCAGGATTTCCGATATATCGGAAAAATTGCCGTGGACGAATGTTATCCTGTCGCTGTAGTCGCAGAGGCGCTTTTTTGCCGCCCGAATGGCACATTCGTCCGTATCTATGCAGATAAGCCTGCCGCCGGCGGTGAGCCTTTTTGCTATCTCCAGCGAATGACCGCCGCCGCCAAGCGTACAGTCGACATATATGCCGTCCGGTTTTATATCAAGTATATCTATGCATTCCCCGAGCATAACGGAGTAATGTGAAAAATTTATCTCTTCCATAATCAGAAGCCCAGCTCTATCATCAGCTCTTCGACTTCCTTGGCGTCCTCACCCGTGGAGGCTGACTTCCAGTTTTCTTCGGACCATATTTCGAGATATGAGCCGAGACCGATGACGACGGCACTGCCGCCTATTTCCGCATAGTCGCGCAGGCTCTGAGAGAGAAGTGCGCGCCCCTGAGAATCCTGCTCCACATCGCACGCCTGAGCGAAAACGAAACGGCGTATTTTAGCCGCCTGAGCAGTAGGCAGAGCTTCTATTTTGGCAACATAGGCATTCCAGTATTCCATTGGGTAGACGGAAAGGCACTTATCCGTTCCTTTGGTTATGACAAACTTTGTGCCGAGCTCATCGCGGTACTTCGCGGGAATGAAAACTCTGCCTTTGGAATCGACTGTGTGTGAATACTCGCCTAAAAACACGGATAAACGCCTCCTTTTCTTTGAAATCTGATGCCTGCGAAAAACGCTTGCCTGTGGAAAAGTGGAAAACTCTGTGGAAAATTCACCACTTCACACCACTTAGCACCACTTTTACTATATTATAGCTGATATTCTCTGAAATTACAATAGCTTTTTGAGAAAAAAATAAAAAAACAGGAAAAAAATTTCGCTTTTTTTCCTGTTTACGGTGTCGGATGCGCTCATCTGACGGAATAGGTGGATATTTTTTTATTTTGCCTGCTATCGGCGCTTGAATTTTTATCTTGCCAAAGACCGTTGGTGGTCTCCGGTGAAGAAACTTAAAGATGCTTTCTTTATCGTACTTTTCTGTGAAGAAAAGTACCAAAAGTCAGCAAGGAGGACTCACGCCGTCCTCCTTCCGAACCACCGGCGGCGTGCACGAGTCAGTCGCGCGAGCTATGCGTGGCGAGTGCGTGCGGCAAAGAGGCAATGTAAAAGTCGGTAGTTTTGCACTCTCCATAGCTTCATCCATACCACGCGTGCGAACAAAGTGCACGAGGAAGCCGAGCAGATTCGTGCACGCATTGTCTGCACGCCCGCTGAAAAAGACTGGCGGGCGCGGGTGAAGTCTGTGCGTCGACGGGATAAAGCGATAAGCGTTATTGACACCTCATCCGTCAGCCTACGGCTGCCACCTTCTCCCACTGGAGAAGGCTTACAAAACCCATCAGCCAAATTTCACGCACATTTTTGTAATTCAACATTCGGTGAAAGTTGTCAAAGGCAGGAATGCGCAATTTTGTTTTAAGAGAAACAAGGCATCTTGCCAGCCTTCTCCAGTGGGGAATTGACCGATTTGCGGAGCAAACGCGGTCGGCGTCGCCGAGACTGGGGCAGAAGGGGGACCGCGATAGCGGTGTATGAGGTGTTACATGTGTATTGTGCAAAGCAAATTTTATCTTGCTATGTTCGCACTCGGACACGCACCCAAACTTGAACCGCGAGGTTCGCCATAGCCTGACATGGCACAGCAGTAAATCCGAGTCGGCGCTTGAGCGTTTCGAACCTGTAGCC
>ENA-UOJS01001153-UOJS01001153.1-human-gut-metagenome-genome-assembly--contig:-C74-NODE-1153-length-23312-cov-11.802124_pt1 | contig 23312 bp, 19 predicted proteins | sample MGYA00242355_ERZ723902 | MGnify/ENA metagenome assembly ERZ723902
GAACCTGTAGCCGTGGTTCAGCAATTGCCGGACGGTCAGGGCACTTTGTTCGCACTGGTCGCCGCGAGGCGACAGAAGGTGTTTAAAAGAGGGATTGACACATATGCGGAGCATGTGTGTCGGCGTCGCCGAGACGGGAGTCAATACTTTCCTCTTTTTGTCCTTTTCGTTCTTTTCGGACAAGCGAAAAGAACTCTGAAAGAGAAGAATCATAAAGAAACTTTTCCTTTATCGTACTTTTGCATGACCAAAAGCGCGATAAAGAAAAAGTATCTTTCATTCTTTTCAAGCAAAAAACGCCACCGACACTTCAAAAACAAAAGGAGGAAAGCATGAAAAAATCCGCACAAAAAAAGACTGCACGCGTGTCCGCGGCATTTTTTGCCGTGCTTTTCGCATTTCTTTTTATTTTCTCCTCCATGCCAATATATGCCGATTACGAAAAAAGCGTGTATTCGCCTCATGCCGCCGTATATAATACGGAAAACGGCGTTTTTATCTTCGAAAAGGCGGCAGAGGAAAGGATTCAGCCTGCCTCCACTGCAAAAATAATGACCGGAATCATCGCGCTCGAATATTTCTCCGGCAATCTCGACCGTGAGATAACAGTTATCTACTCCGCCGTGCGCGGACTTGAGGGCAGCACCACGATGAATCTCAAGGTCGGCGAGGTCGTCACAGTGCGCCAGTTGCTCTATGGGCTTCTTGTGGGCGGGGCAAACGATGCCGCGCAGGTTCTCGCCTTTGAAATTTCAAAAGCAAATGCCATGTTTGCGGTTATGATGACGGAAAGAGCAAAAGCTCTCGGCGCGACAAACACTCTCTACAAAAATCCGATGGGTTTTGACGATGTCACGGCTTATACAACCGCGCGCGATGTCGCGATAATCTCCGCATATGCATATTCCATGCCGGAATTCATGAAAATATGCGAAACAAAAAAATACGAAATGCCCGCCACAAACAAGAGCAATGCACGTACCATCTGGACGCGCAACCATCTCATTTCCAATCACAATCAGATAAAATATATCTATTCCAAGGCAAAAGGCATCAGCGCGGGACAGACGGAAAGCGGCGGCTACTGTATTGTTTCCGGCGCGGAGTCTTCCTTTAATTATATATGTGTCGTCATGGGCGGGACAAAAAACGACAAAGGCGATATCACCGCATATTACGATGTGCGCAATCTTCTCGACTGGGCACTTGATGCATATGAAATGAAAAAAGTCGTCAGCGAAGGCACGGTTCTCTGGGAAATTCCCGTTTCGCTCTGCGATGAATACAGTAGCGTAACTCTGGCGCCCGCTTCCGCCGTCTATGCCTATCTGCCAAAGGATTTCGATATGTCAAAAATCGAGCTACGTCCGCATTTCGACAAAGATTCGATAGAAGCACCCGCAGAAAAGGGCACCTCCGTCGGCACACTTACCGTCACTGTAGACGGCAAGGAGGTCGGAAGCACAAAAATAGTGACAAAATATTCCGTTCGGAAAAGCGACAGCCTCGCGGCAAAAGCTTATATGAAAAAAATGCTCGGCAGTCCGTTTTTTGTAATCGCGATTATCTCGCTGATACTTGCCGCCGTTATTTTCACACTTGTCAGAATTTACATTTATATGAAAAAAGCCTCGATAAGAAAATAACATATCTCGCACCGAAAGCGGAAATACTGAAAACGAAAAGTATTTCCGAAAGGATGTGATTTTTACGGATTTCAATAAAATTCTCTGCCCTGTGGAAAAGAAAATGCGCGATGCGGTAAAAAAGCTGAAAAGTCTGAATGTGCCTGTGAAATGCAATAAAAGCTGTCATGCGGATTTCGGCTGCGGAAAGAAAAAAATGCGCATCGGGGCAAGTATGGATTGCGATGTCTGCCTCTGCGACCTGCTGATAGCCGCCGTCGGTTTTTCGATAATGGTATATTTCACGGCGATGCTGATATGCCCGAAAGCGAAAGCGATGAAAAAGCACAGAAGAAGAAAATAATGTCAATATCGGGAAAGGAAGCTCCGGCTTCCTTTTTTTGCGCACTGATTGAAATTTTTGCGGTGACAATTAAAGTTTTTGCAACCACAGTTAAAGTTTCGCTCAAGCCTTTGGGGAGGCTTGAGCGAGCCGACAGAGGCATCGGGAATTGACCGCGTTTGCTTCGCAAATCGGTCAATTCCCGCACTTTCAGCGGGCGTGCAGGCAATGCGTGCACGAATCTGCTCGGCTTTCTCGTGTGATATGTTCGCACGCGTGGTATAGAGGAAACCGTGGGGAGCGGTAAAACCGCCAACTTTTACATTGCTTCTGTGTCGCACGTACTCGCCACGCACTACTTCCTGCGACAAACTCGTGCACGCCGCACGAGGTTCGGAAGGAGGACGGCGTGAGTCCTCCTTGCTGACTTTTGGTACTTTTGGTCACACAAAAGTACGACAAACGAAAAGTTACTTTATGATTCTTCGCGGGCGAACAATGTTCGACCCCTGTCTCGGCGACGCCAACACACATGCTCCGCATATGTGTCAATTCCCCTACCATGCAAAACCCAAGTACAGCCAAGAAACAAAAGAAAAAATCAGATGCTCTTTTCGCTTTTTCTTTTGCACATGCAGGCGCAAAAGAAAAAGCTATCAAAAAGAAAACGCCGAAATAAGATTTCACGCTCTGCGGAGCGCGACCACCGCTGTCGGTGGACGCCACCGCCTTCCCCAAAAGGCGGGCGAAAACTTTAATTATGGTGGGGGAAAACTTTAATTATGGCGGGCGAAAACTTATTTTTGCAAAAACTGTATAAAGAGGAATTTTCGGGCGAAAATATAGACAGTCGATTTTAGGTGCCGAAAGGCAGAAAGGAATTTTGAAAATGAATGTAAATCAAAGAAAAAGACAGCTGAACAAAGGACTGACCATCGCGCTTGCCCTCCTCCTCGTGGCAACGCTCTGCATCACGATAATCGCTTTTTCAGTCGGCAGAAAGAACAAGCCGTCCGAGCATACGACTTCCTCCTCAAAAAGAGCCGAGCAGACCACAACACAGACCGAACCTGAGCAGACGACCGGCACAAGCGGCGGCGACAACCCCGTAGTTATGCCGACAGTTGACTTTCTCTGCCCGGTAACGGCAGGCACGGTGGCATACGGCTACTCCGCCGACATTCCCGTTTTCTCTCCGACAATGGAGGACTACAGAATACATTGCGGTATTGATATTCAGGCGGATGCAGGCTCTCCCGTATATGCGGCGGCGGCAGGAACAATTGAAGATATTGTCTTTGATCCGATGATGGGTCAGAGCGTGATAATCACTCACACGGGCGGCTACAAAAGCGTTTACCGCAATCTTTCAACAGCCGTTCCCGAGGGGCTTGAAAAGGGCAAGGCAGTTGATGCCGGCGATCAGATAGGCTCTGTCGGCGATACGGCTCTCATAGAAATCTCCGTTTCCCCGCATCTCCATTTTGAGATTTTCAAAGATGATGCGAGCGTAGACCCTCTTTCTCTCATCCCCGCAGGCTCGCTCAAAACCGAAGGCTTTGAAGACTGACGCTCAGACAAAAAGGCATAAAGGCGCCGCGCTTTTTGCGGTGCTTTTATGCCTTCTTCCTTTTATATACAGAATTTCAGAATATTTCTATTGACTTTTGAATACACTTGTAGTATAATGAAGACGACAGAGGGGGAAAAAGAGAATATATACCTTTTATCTGTCTGCAATATTACTTCATTTTTGCATCAACCGAGTAAAAAATTTTGACTTTTTCCGTTTAAAATGCTGTTTTTTCACGGAAAGAGACGATTCTTTCATATTCTTTTTGCGATTTCTATTGACAAAAATGAGATTTGGTGCTAAAATGTTAGTAATCACGGTGCGAGGTGTTTTTCAGACGATATCTTGCGCGGTAAAAAATTCTTTAATTCCAAAAGGAGATTTTTTCACATGAAGAGACTTTTATCACTCTTTCTCGTAGTAGCTATGCTCTTTGCTGCGCTCGCTATGGTTGCATGTGGCAAGAAGGAACAGACGACTGAATCCACCACAACAGTTACCACTGCCTCGACAACCACTACTGAGAAGACCACCAAGACCACTACTACTACAGAAGCAACAACAACGACCACAACAGAAGAAACAACCACAACAGCAACAGAAACAACGACCACAACAGATACTTCCGACACAGAGACAACAACCACAACTCCCGCAGCTACAGTAGCAGCAGGCACATCCGAAGGTATCTATGCTCGTTTTGACTTCGGTACAAAGACAGAAGCTGAGTCCAAAAATCTCACATCTCACGAGTACCTCAAGTCTCACCTTTCTTACAACGCTTCTTACCTCTGGGTTGACTACGACGAAGATAACATGATCGTATACGCAACCACAGATTATGACTACGGCACAATGCAGGGCAGCAAAAATAACTTCGTTCTTGCCTATGATGATATCTCTGCTGACTACACATTCGAAGATCCTCAGGAAATTCACGCAGGCTACGGTTCATGGGACAACTATCCTTACTCCAGCGCTTTTGTTGGCGTTGAAGGCAGATGGAGAGGCTTCCACCAGTACATAAAGATCCGTTTCGTTAACGCAAGCGCAAACACAAAGATCGGTTTCTGGTACAAGTCCACATCCATGGCATCTTACTACACAACAGGTGTTGCTTGCATCCCCGTTGCAGCAGGTAAGACAGGTAGCGACTACCTCAACAACGATGCCAACTACCAGGTAGTTATCTACGATATCACAAACGCTATGAACATGGCTACAGGTGCTAACGAGCTTACACCTGAAAACGGCAAGGGCCCCGGCAACAACTGGCTCTGGCAGGGTACTTCCCAGTTCGTAACAGGTCTCCGCTTCCACCTCATGGGCTTTGCAGCAGGCGGCAACGCTCGTTCCGACAACACATTTGCTAATGCCGGCACAAACAAGACTGACGACGGCACAGGCAATATGATTGCAGCTGACGGTAGCGGCAAGGTTACAACATGGAAGGCTGGCGAAGCTTTCACAAAAGCTAAGATCACAGCAGCTCTTGATACACGCGGTCTTATCAAAGCCGGCAACGCTATCAAGGTTGACTACATCGTATTCGGTTCTACACCCGAACAGCTCCTCACATACAAGAGCGCAGCTGAGAAGGCTTACGAAGCAAAGAAATAATCAATATCGGTTTTTCAAGACGCCATCAAATGATGGCGTCTTTTTTTGCGTTTGTTCTTCCCTGCCGGACGACTGTTGCATCAGATATGCCGAAAGCACCTTTCTGCTCCTGCATATCACTGACGCGCGATTTGTTTTTGGCAAATATGCACAATTACCTTCTGACTTGTTCAACGAAAAGTACAATTGACAAATGCATCGAAAAATGATAAAATATATAAAGCAAAATCTGCACAAATCCCTGTGCAGTCCGTAATACAAAAAGGAGAATCAACATGAAAAAATTTTTATCTGTTTTTCTTGTCGCGGCAATGCTGATAGCGGCTCTCGCCATGGTAGCGTGCGGTGAAAAGCCCGGAGACGAAACCACAACCACAACAACCGAGGCGACAGCAGAAGCGACAACCACAACTACAGAAGAAACAACCGTTACAACGACAACAGAGGCTACGACAACCACGACCGAAACAACTACAACGGAAACTACAACAACAGAGGAAACAACCACGACGATTTCCACGGAGCCTGTTTTCGCACGTTTTGATTTCGGTACGAAATCATATGCCTCCGAGCACAATCTCACATCGCATGAATACCTCACCTCCAAGCTTACATACAATGATAAGTATGTCAGCGTAAAATATGATGAGGACAATATCATAGTTACGGCTCTCCAGAGCTACAACTACGGCTCCATGCGTTCTTCGGATTTCAAATCCGTAAATTCCATAGTATACGCATATGCGCTTTGCTTCGAGGATATTTCCGCAGATTATGAATTTGATGATCCGCAGGAAATCCATGCAGGTCAGGCAAAGAACGGTTATCACCAGTATATGAAGATTCGTTTTGTAAACGGCGGTCCGAATACAAAAATCAGCTTCATCTGGAAGGGTACAGGCAATGTTGCTGCCTGGTTTACCACAGCGACCTGTGTTATGGATGTTACCCCCGGCAAAGCAAAAGAAGGCTATGACAACTATCAGGTAGCTATATTCGATGTAGCAAGAGAATCCAACCTTCCGACAGGTGCAAACGAAATCACCGATGACAACGGCAAGGGACCCGGCAATAACTGGATATGGGGTGACAAATTTGTTACTTCCATCCGCTTCAGCATTCTCGGCTCCTATATTCCCGGACATGCCCGCAGCGGCAACACTTTTGCCACAACAGGCAATAACCTCGTTGATGACGGAAACGGCAATACGATTCCAGGCGACGGCAGCGGCAAAACCACATCTTGGACAGCAGGCGAAGCTCTTTCCGCCGCAAAGGTTGTCGCAAGATGCGATACACGCGGTCTTATCAAGAAGGGCAATTTCGTAAAGATTGACTATATCCTCTTCGGTGTATCTCCCGAACAGCTCATGGAATACAAGAGCAACATGGAGCGCGCCGCAGAATAATAATTAAGTTTATAATTCAAAAAAGAACGGCACCAGCCGTTCTTTTTTTGACGTGAGAACCTCCACTCTGAGAAGCGCCTTGCATTGGTTGGCATCGCCGAGTCGGACGCCAAACAAAAAAATCGGCTTCGGAAACGAAGCCGATTTTTTCGTCTTATTTTTCATATGAGAGAGGTATGCCGTAGACCTCTTCATACTTATTCCTGCAAAGCTCAAAATTACGTGTGCGCATATTCTCCGCGTTGACACGCACAGAGAGCGCAGGATCGGGATAGAGCGGCGGCATTACATGGATAGTATAGTAATATTCCGTGAAGCCGAGCTTGCTTTTCTTGCCGCTGTCCGTGAGCGTGACAAAGCAAGGAACAACAGGTACGCCGTTTTTCGCCGCATAATGATATGCACCTATCCTGTAAGGACGGGGCTTTTTGTAGTTCCACCACATCGCCTGCTCCGGATAGATAAGTATAAAAGCATCATCTTTCAGCAGCTTTTCTATTGCCGTGCCGAGCTTGTTCATCGTATGCATATTACTGCTCACGGGGAGCGTATCCGCATATTTCAGGAGATAACCGATGATTCCTTTCATGCGGAAATTGCCTTCGCGCACCAGCTTGCAGAAGCGATGCCTGCCGCGTACTTTCTTTGCGGCTGTGCGCACGGCAATATTTTCCGTCTGCGCGAAGTGATTGCTTGTGAATATCGCGCCGCCGCGAAGTCCGTGCAGATTTTCTTCGCCCTCGACCTTGATTTTGTATCTTTTTCTTACGAAAAACGAGGCGACAAGCTCAATTATCCGCGCAAAAAATACTTTAATTTTTGTCCCTGTCTTTTCATGCAGATAATCCACCTCGTCGGGCATTATCACCTGCACCGGCGGGTCGTTTTCCACATCGCAGAAAAATTTCTCGCCGCCCTCGGCTTCATATTCGGCTATTTTTTCGAGAACGGCAAGGCGCGCCTCTCTTGCCTCAGCAAGCGACGAGCTCTCCTGCTGCTGCTTCTTCTCCGTCTTCATCTTCGCAAAGCACCCTTCTGAAATTATTTTCGTCGTTTATTATCACGGTCACCTGAGCGCAGAGATTTTCTCCGCCGGCTTTGTCTATCGCCATTTTTTCTTCTCCGTATGCCGCCTTTCCTGCCTTTATTTCAGCTTCAAAAGGCGTTCCCTCACAATATTTCCAGAAATATGCGTCATAGGGAACATTGTCATAATACCACGGCTTGTTAAACATATTATAATGAATCAGACTCGGCACACCCGGATAATTTTCATTCAGCGACATTTTATCCCAGCCCTCATCAAGATAAAGCACCTTATCGCGGCAGATAACATTCAGATAGTCCTGATCGGGGCAGACAGTGTTGAAATGATATCTGTTCAGAAGATAAAGGAATTTGCCCTCGACATCATATTCACGCATGCCGTGCAAATTCATGAGCAGCACACCGGAATTGAAATATCTGTCGTATCTTATGCCGAGTCCCAGCTCCGCATAGTCACGGAAAAGCTGTGTGCTTGCTATAATCGCATCCGGAACGACGCCGAGCAGATTGCCTCCGAGCTCTGTATCAAAAAGCTTTGCGATATCATCATTGAGAACGATATCGGCATCTATATATATCGCCTTGTCAAATTCGGGAAACATTTTCGCGATGAAAATGCGGTAATATATCGAAGGAGTATAATAATCGCGAAGGCGGATTTTGCCGAGGATGGAAGCCATCTTTTCTGTCACGGAAACAAATTCGGCTTTAACATTTTCAGTTGCCATTGCTGTTATTTTAGCCGCCATTTCAGCATTCACGCTGTCGCAGAGAACGTAAATATGATATTTTCTCTTATTGTCGGCATGAAGTATCAGTGATTTCAGTGCTACTGCGAGATACGGCAGATAGTTGTCATCACAGGCAAAAAATATCGGTATTTCGCCGCGGTGAAGTTCCTTTTCATAAATAAGTTTCATTTTCTTGTATTCCTCCAGAATATCATCGTATTTTTTTGTGAGAACGGTCTGCACCGCCTCGGTTTGCCAAGGCTTGATATTTCTCGTATGGAAATAAGGAAGCCAGAGTATCGTTTTTGAAAAGTGCTGTATCACGGTGTCATCGCGAAAATGCTTCTGCTCATTATATTTCGCGGGAAGAAGCAATTTCTTTTTCACGAGCCTGTTCAGCGCGGTCTGGTCGGGCAGGAATATCTTTTTCTTCGCGCATGCGGCAACAGCATGGCGGAAAAGTCCGCTTTCTCTGATGCTTTTCATATTCAGCAAAAGCACACCCGCATTAAAATAATTATGCCCGAGAAAATGATGCCCGTAATAATCAAGCGCCGCGGCAAGCTCGTATTCCGAGATATCCGCAGAGTAAAGCTCCGAGAGGTCGTCCGCTATCAGTGTATCAGTATCGAGATAGAGTATCTTTTCGGGAATCCCGGGGATAATATCGGCAAAAAGCCGCAGAAATGTATATGGTGTATATCCCGTCTCGCCGTTGGGCGAATCGGACATTTCTTTTTTATAATAATCTCCGGCGTCTATGAGAAAAACACGGCTTTCGTCATTTGCCTTTCGATATATCGCTTCGAGAAAAACGCGGTCGGCTTCCGTTATCGGTGTAAAACGCGGATTTTTCTCCGTATAATCCATAGTCAGGATATAGACATTTGCAGCGTTCTTATTGTGCTTTATATAAGACAGTGCGCCTATGATAAGCCCGTCAAAAACGCCCGAATTTCCGGCATAGAGTAGGTTTATCATTTATCTTCCTCCTTTTTGATATATGCTATCGGTGAATATGTGCTTTTTTCCGAGCGCAGGCAAAGCGTTTCATAAGCCTTGTCGCGCAGATATTTTGCTTTCGCTCTCGCATCGTCACCCTCGGCATAGAAGGGTCCGTCTATATAAACGGTAACGCGCGGTGTCGTGCCGTGCTTTTTCTTCTGAAAGGTTGTTGTGGAAACGAATATCGGCACATCGTATTTCACCGGATAGCGGAAAGCGGAATCGGAAAATTTACGGATACCGGTATAGTATGGCCATATATGTGCCTCGGGGTAAACCGTCACGCAGGCGTGCTCGAGCAGACGCTTTTCAACGGCATTCATAAAGGCACGATATGCCTGAAAATCCGTAGGTATCGGAATGGCACCGCACATCATGATGAAATTTTTTGTGCCGGGGGTCGAAACATTGTCGGCATTGACTATCACATAGTTTTTCTTCGGAAAGGCGGTTATGTTCGGAATAAAAGCATCGCCTGCCATCAGCGTATGATTGGAATACATCATACAGCCCGATTTGAATTTGCGAAGCTTTTCTCTGCCGACGGTTTTCAGTGAAAATTTCAACTTACAGTAAATGAAGGCAAATGGCGTCATGATGATGCGATATACGATAAAGGCAGCAATACGCCAAAAAATATTCTTATGCAGAAATTTGAAGCGCTTGTCTATAGCTATTGTCTTTTTTGTAATGCCCGAAAATTCCTCGTCATCACGGCTGTAATATATGATTTTCTCTTTTGCCATGGCATACGCTCCTTTGCGTTTTTTTTGCTTACGGATTGATTATAAGCCATGATGAAAATTTTTGCAAGGGATTTCCGCGAAACGGCACTCTATACCTATGCGTGCACGGCACTCTACCTGTAGAATTTGCCTCCACTCACAGTAGAGTCCTTGCGCCGCAAGGGTTTTGGGGAATTAAGCAATGCACGAAGTGCGTTGCTTGGCGTCGCCGAGACAGGGGGAATTAACGCACATGCGAAGCATGTGTGTTGGCTGTACTTTGATTTTATATTGTAGGGGTCGGCGCCTCGACGACCCGCTATGGTAGGGGAATTAGCACACATGCGAAGCATGTGTGTTGGCGTCGCATTGCTTGATTTTCGCGGCACCTCGAAAAATTCATAAAGATGTCTTTTCTTTCTCGTACTTTTCAGTGACGAAAAGTACCAAAAGTCAGCAAGGAGGACTTGCGCCGTCCTCCTTCCGAACCACTGGCGGCGTGCACGAGTTTGTCGCGCGAGCCGTGCGTGGCAAGCGCGTGCGGTAAATGGCAGAGCGAAAATCGGCGGTTTTACCGCTTTCCGCAATCTCATACTACCACGCGTGCGAACACATCACACGAGATAGCCGAGCAGATTCGTGCACGCATTGTCTGCACGCCCGCATAATAGGTTGGCGGGCGTGGGTCTAATATGCGCGCTGACGGAATGAAGTATATATTTTTCGCTTTGTATGTTGGCTATACTTGGACTTTGTGCGTAGGGCGGTGGCTTGCTGCCGCCGTAGAGACATAAAGAAACTTTTCTTTTATCGTACTTTTGTATGACCAAAAGTACCAAAAGTCACATAAGGTCGTTCCTGCCTTATGTATCCTCCCTGCATCTTCCCGCCTTGCTCTATTCAAACAACCATCGCCCTCCGGTGCGAACATAGCGAGCGAACCGTCCAATCGTAACTTAATCACGGCTACAGGCTCGAAACGCTCAAGCGCCGACTCGGATTTACTGCTGTGCCATGTCAGGCTATGGCGAACCTCGCGGTTCAAGTTTGGGTGCGTGTCTTGGTGCGAACATAGCGAGATAAAATTTGCTTTGCACAATACACATGTAACACCTCATCCGTCGCGGTAAACCGCGCCACCTTCTCCCACTGGAGAAGGCTGGCAAAACGCCGAATTATTTTCAAAGTAAAAATGTACACTGCATTTGCAATACAAAGTGAAAAATGCCGTCTGCAATAACGGAGGATAATAAGCCTTCTCCAGTGGGAGAAGGTGGCAGCCGTAGGCTGACGGATGAGGTGTAAATACTGCTTATCTCTTTATCACATCAGCGCGCATATTAGAGTCACGCCCGCCTTGCACTTATAGCGGGCGTGCAGACAATGTGTGCACGAATCTGCTCGGCTTTCTCGTGTGATATGTTCGCACGCGTGGTATAGATGAAGTTGTGAAGAGCGCAAAACCGCCGAATTTCGCTCTGTCCTTTGCCGCACGCACTTGCCACGCACGGCTCGCGCGACTAACTCGTGCACGCGGGAAGAGTTCTCAAAGAGAGGGGAACGCTCTCCTTGCTGACTTTTGGTACTTTTCGTCATTGAAAAGTACGATAAAGGAAAAGTTGCTTTATGTTTCTTGCGGGTCATCGATATAATTAAACAAAACACCACCACTCCATCCCATACAAAAATCTCAATAAAACGCGAAGAAAATTCCCTCTTGTTCTTGAAAAAAGTACCTCTATATGTTATACTATAATATAAAATTCATTTATATCGGAGTACATATGCACAGCGAACACAGAAAAAGACTGAAAGGGCGTTTTTTACGTGAAGGACTTGAGCATTTCGAGCCTCACAATGTTCTCGAACTGTTGCTTTTTTATTCCATTCCGCAGAAAGATACAAACGAAACGGCACATCTGCTCATGCAGAGATTCGGTTCACTGCAAGGTGTATTTGATGCGCCTTTTGAGGAGCTTTGCCGTGTTCCCGGGATAAAAGAGCATTCAGCTACGCTGATAAAACTCATTCCCTCTCTGGCAAGACTTTATGCTGCGGGAGAAACAACGGAAAAGACCACTCTGAAAACAAAAGAAGATATCGGTGCTTATCTTGCCGCGCGCTATGTCGGCATAACCTCCGAGGTCGTATATATGCTCCTGCTGGACAATAAATTTTCCGTTATCGACTTCATACGTGTGCATGAAGGCTCTGTAAATTCCTCGGCGATAACAATCCGCAGACTTGTGGAGCTTGCCATGCTCAAGGGTGCCTCCATGGTTGTTGTAGCGCATAATCATCCTTCCGGTATGGCTTTTCCCTCATCCGATGATCTGCATACCACTCTGCTTCTGCGAAATGCCTTTCGCACGGTTGAAATCCCGCTTGTCGGGCATTATATAATAGCGGGAAACAAATATTTTGATATTCTCGATGCGATAAACGAGGGCGAACCGAAATAATATATCCGAAAAAGAAAGAAGGCGATATCCGTGAGCGAAAGCATATTCAGGCTGAAGAGCAAATTCATGCCGACAGGCGACCAGCCGCAGGCTATAGAAGCACTCTCACGCGGCGTTCTCGCAGGCGATAAAATTCAGAGTCTCGTCGGCATCACGGGAAGCGGCAAAACCTTTACCATGGCAAATATCATCGCCGCCTGCAACCGCCCGACACTCATTCTCTCCCATAATAAAACGCTCGCGGCACAGCTCTGCGGCGAATTCCGCGAATTTTTCCCCGACAATGCAGTGGAGTATTTCGTTTCATACTACGATTATTATCAGCCGGAGGCTTATATCCCCGGCAGAGATTTATATATAGAAAAAGATTCCTCCGTCAATGACGAGATTGACCGCCTGCGTCACAGCGCCACATCGGCACTTTTTGAGCGCAGAGATGTCATCATCGTCGCTTCCGTTTCGTGCATATATACGCTCGGTGACCCCGAGGAATACCGTTCGCTTGTCGTCGCCGTGCGCGAAGGCATGAAAATGAATCGCGACGACCTGATACGAAAGCTCATCGCCATAAGCTATGAGCGCAACGATATCTCCCCCGAGCGCGACAAATTCCGCGTCCGCGGCGATGTACTCGAGATAATGCCCGCCTCCGGAAAAGCGGCGATAAGAATCGAATTTTTTGATGACGAAATAGAGCGCATCTCCGAGATAGACACGGTGACGGGCGAAGTGCTTCGCCGCTTCTCATACTATGCGATATATCCCGCCTCCCACTATGCCACATCTGCGGAAAAGCGCGAGGCGGCGCTTGCCGAAATAGAGCGCGAAATGCACGAGCGCGTCGCATTTTTCGAGAGCGAGGGCAAGCTTGTTGAAGCGCGGCGCATAGAGGAGCGCACGAAATACGATCTCGAAATGCTCCGTGAGGTCGGCTTCTGCTCCGGCGTGGAAAATTATTCCCGCGTGCTCTCGGGCAGACCCGCAGGCTCGACCCCGTACACCCTGCTCGATTATTTTCCATCGGATTTTCTGCTTTTCGTAGACGAATCCCACGTCACCCTGCCGCAGGTGCGCGGCATGAGCGGCGGCGACTACGCGCGAAAGAAAAATCTCGTGGATTACGGCTTCCGCCTGCCGAGCGCCTTTGATAACCGCCCGCTCTTCTTCCATGAATTTGAAAAAAAGATAAATCAGGCTATTTTCGTTTCGGCAACACCTGCGCAATATGAAAAGGAACATTCCTGCCGCATGGTGGAGCAGATCATCCGCCCGACGGGACTGCTCGACCCGAAGGTAGAGGTGCGCCCGCTCGAGGGTCAGATAGACGACCTGATGGGCGAGATAAGAAAGCGCACGGAGCGCGGCGAGCGCACGCTCGTCACCACGCTCACGAAGAAGATGGCAGAGGATCTCTGCGAATATCTTGAGATGAACCTTATCAAGGTGCGCTATATCCATCACAATGTCGATTCCATTGAGCGCATGGAAATAATACGCGACCTGCGTCTCGGTGTTTTTGATGTGCTTGTCGGTATAAACCTGCTCCGCGAGGGGCTTGATATCCCTGAGGTATCACTCGTCGCCATTCTCGATGCGGATAAAGAGGGACTGCTCCGCAGTGAAACCTCACTCATCCAGACGATAGGCAGAGCGGCGCGAAACGAAAACGGTGCCGTTATCATGTATGCCGATACAGTGACGCGCTCAATGAAAGCGGCTATAGACGAAACGGAGCGCCGCCGCACGATACAGGAAGCCTACAATAAAGAACACGGTATCATACCGAAAACGATAAAGAAGGATATCCGAGATCCGATAGAAATTTCCTCCAAGGACGACCTCACGCGCGCAGGAGAGGGCAAAATGTCGGCTTCCGAGCGGCGCACGCTCATAGAAAAGCTCACGGGCGAAATGAAAGCGGCGGCGAAGTCGCTCGATTTCGAGCGCGCGGCATATCTGCGCGATACTATAGCAAAGATAAGAAAATAAAGCAAAAATCAAGAAAGCAAAAGAAGCAAAAACAAGAAGAAGGTACAAAAATGCCCGCAAAAGAAATTCATGTAAAAGGCGCGAGGGTGAATAACCTCAAGGATGTGGAACTGCGCATACCGCGCGATTCGCTCGTCGTTTTCACGGGGCTTTCCGGCTCCGGCAAATCCTCGCTCGCTTTTGATACGATATATGCCGAGGGGCACAGGCGCTTTGTGGAGTCACTCTCCTCATATGCGCGTATGTTTCTCGGTCAGATAGACAAGCCCGATGTGGATTTCATAGAGGGGCTTTCCCCCGCGATATCCATAGACCAGAAAACCACCTCGAAAAACCCGCGTTCCACCGTCGGCACGGTGACGGAAATATACGATTATCTCCGTCTGCTCTATGCGCGCATAGGCATCCCGCATTGCCACATCTGCGGCAAGGAAATCCTGCGCCAATCGACCGACACGATAATAGAAAAGATAATGACCCTGCCCGAGGGTACGAAATTTCTCCTGCTCGCTCCTGTCGTCCGCGGTAAAAAGGGTATGCATGAGAAGGTTTTCGACGATGCGCGTAAAAGCGGCTATGTCCGCGCCCGCGTGGACGGCTATGTCTATGATTTCGATGAGTTGCCGAAGCTCGAAAAGAACATCAAGCACAATATTGATATAGTGGTAGACCGACTCGTGATGAAACCCGAGGTGCGTTCCCGTCTTGCAGGTTCACTTGAAACGGCACTGTCGCTCGCGGGAGGGCTGGCAAGCGTTTTCGTCCCCGAGACAAAGGAAGAAATGAAATTTTCCCAAAACTACGCCTGCGAGGAGCACGGAGTGAGCATAGGCGAGATATCGCCGCGAATGTTCTCCTTCAATAATCCGTTCGGCGCCTGCGAAAAATGCTCGGGCATGGGCGAGCTGAAAACGGTCAGCGCAGAGAAGATAATCCCCGATACGGGAAAGAGCCTGCGCGGCGGTGCCATCGCCGTAAACGGCTTCAAAACCATTGAGGAAGCCTCATGGAACGGACCGCTCATAATGCAGGTCTGCGCCGCATACGGTTATACCATAGATACGCCGATATGCGAGATGTCCGATGAGGCTCTGAAGGCTCTGCTCTACGGCACCGGAGACAAGATATACAACGTAGTCCGCGTTTTCGGCGGCGTGGCTCACAGGCAGAATACAACATACGCGGGCATAGTGAATATCATCGCCCAGCGCATGAATCAGTACCCCTCGGAATCGGACTACTACGATGAATTTATGGACTTCATTCCATGCCCCGATTGCGGCGGCAAGCGCCTGCGCCCCGAATCGCTGGCGATAACCGTCGGCGGGAAGAATATCTACGAGCTCTGCTCGATGAATATAAACGCGATACTTGATTTCTTTGAAAATCTGAAGCTCACCGATACACAGGCGCTCATAGCAAAGGAAATACTCAAGGAGATACGCTCGCGCCTCGGTTTTCTGCGCAGTGTGGGACTTGATTATCTCACGCTCTGGCGCAAAGCGGGAACGCTCTCGGGCGGCGAAGCGCAGCGCATACGCCTTGCAACGCAGATAGGCTCCTCGCTTGTCGGCGTGCTGTATATCCTCGATGAGCCGAGCATAGGTCTGCATCAGCGCGACAACGGCAAGCTCATAGATACGCTGAAGCGCCTGCGCGATGTCGGAAACAGCCTTATTGTCGTAGAGCACGACGAGGAAACCATGCTCTCCTCCGATTATATAGTCGATATAGGTCCCGGCGCGGGTGTTCGCGGCGGTGAGATAGTCGCCTGCGGCACGCCTGCGGAAATAATGGCAAATCCCGCTTCGATAACGGGCGCTTATCTCTCACACAGGCTCGAGATTCCCGTTCCCGACAAGCGGAGAAGAGGAAACGGTACTTTTCTCGAAATTTTCGGCGCGAGGGAAAATAATCTCAAAAATATCAATGTGAAAATCCCGCTCGGTATGTTCGTCTGCGTCACCGGAGTTTCCGGCTCGGGCAAATCCTCGCTGATAAATTCCATCCTTTTGCCCGTGCTTGCAAGGAAGCTCAACCGTGCCTTCACCTACCCCGGCAAGCACGACCGCATAGACGGCGTGGAAAACCTCGATAAGGTAATCTCCATAGATCAAAGCCCTATAGGGCGCACACCGAGGAGCAATCCCGCAACTTATACAGGGCTTTTCGGCGATATCCGCGAGCTTTTCGCGATGACGCCCGATGCCAAGGCGAGAGCCTATACGGCGGGCAGATTCAGCTTCAATGTACGCGGCGGCAGATGCGAAGCCTGCGAGGGCGACGGCGTGAAGAAGATAGAAATGCATTTTCTGCCCGATGTTTATGTCACCTGCGATGTCTGCGGCGGCAAGCGATACAATCACGATACACTTGAAGTGAAATTCAAGGGCAAAAATATATATGAGGTTCTCGAAATGACCGTGGAAGAGGGGCTTGCCTTCTTTGACGGTGTGCCGAAAATACGCAAAAAGCTCCGGACGCTCTATGATGTGGGGCTCGGCTATATCAAAATAGGTCAGTCCTCAACCACACTCTCGGGCGGTGAGGCACAGCGCGTGAAGCTGGCGACAGAGCTTGCCAAGCGCGGCACGGGAAAAACGATGTATATCCTCGACGAGCCGACAACAGGGCTTCACAATGCCGATGTGGCAAAGCTGCTCGAGGTGCTCTCCAAGCTCTGCGACGGCGGAAACAGCATGATAGTCATAGAGCATAATCTCGATGTTATAAAAACGGCAGACTATATCATAGATATGGGACCCGAAGGCGGAGACGGCGGCGGCACTGTTGTTGCCTGCGGCACACCCGAAGAAGTAGCCGCCTGTGAAAAATCATATACCGGTCAGTATCTGCGTCGTATTTTCGAGGCGGGTGCAAAAAAATCAGATAAAACTAAAGCAAAAAGCAATAATAAGTAAATTTTCGGAGGAAAATAAGAAATGGCAAAGTCAAAATGGATATGGTACGGCGGCGATTTTGAAATTTATCACGCGATGAAGCAAAATCTGCGCCGCGAGCAATACGGAGTCGGCACATATGTCCCCATGTGGCGCATAGATATGCCCCGCCCGACAGCACTTTTCTATAAAATAGCCGTGCTCGAAAAGGAAGAGAAGATGACAGCCTATGCAAACGGCAACGGCTATGTCACCATCCAGTGCGATGAGCGCGTCCCCGACGGCAAGACGAAAAGAAATGTGCAGAAGTACAATCTCGGCGAGGAAATAACGCTGAAGCCCGGCAGAAACTTCATAAAGATTGATGTCGTAAGAACAGGCGGACTTCCCTGCGCTTATGTGATCGGCGATACGTTTGCCTCCGATTCAAGCTGGAGCGGCGCTTCGCTCGGAGCCGGCGAGGATTATCCGGTCGGTTCGCTCGATTGGTATACGGAGCTTTCCGATAATCCCGAAATATTCAAATTTTCCTATGAGCGCATCTATCCCGTAGTAAGCGAGAAAATAAACGGCGGCACGCTCCATGACTTCGGAAAAGAGACCTACGGTCCGCTTATTTTTGAAAACATCCGTGCCTGCGGCGGCAAGCCCATCCGCTTCAATTACGGCGAGAGCAGAGCGGAGGCACTCGATATGAGCGATAATGTTCCGCTCGTCGATTATCTTAACCCTGCGGAAAAGAAGATGACCTTCAGGAAGCGTGCTTTCCGTTATATCTATGTTTCCAATGACGAGGATATCTCCTATGATATCTCCTGCGACTATGAATATATTCCGCTCGAATACAAGGGTGCTTTCCGTTGTGATGACGAACTGATTAACAAGATATGGGATGTCTCGGCATATACGCTCCATCTCAATACTCGCGAGGGATATCTCGACGGTATCAAGCGTGACGGCTGGCTCTGGAGCGGCGACGCATATCAGAGCTACTATGTAAACTATTATCTCTTTTTCGATAACGACAGCGTAAAACGCACGATAATCGGTCTCCGGGGAAACGAGCCGACAACTCAGCACACAAATACGATACTCGATTACAGCTTCTATTGGATATGCTCTGTCTACGACTACTATTTCCATACAGGCGATATGGATTTCGTCCGCTTTATCTACCCGAAGATGAAAACCATGATGACTTTCATCGAGACAAGATGCAACGAGCGCGGCATAGTCTCGGGCAAGCGCGGCGACTGGACTTTTATAGACTGGACGACCTTCGATACCGACGGTCCTCAGGCGGCGGAGCAGATGCTGCTTATTCATACCTATCGCACCATGGCAAAATGCGCCGCTCTCATGGGCGAGGATACGAGTGCCTATGAGCAGAAGGCAGAACGCCTCTATCGCGCGGCAAACGAGCTTTTCTGGGACGAGGAGAAGGGCGCCTTCATCGACAGCTATACCTCCGGCAAGCGCCATGTGACGCGCCATGCCAACATTTTCGCGTTGCTCTTTGATACCACAAGTGAGGAGCGCAAGGAGAGAATCATACGCGATGTAATAAACAATAAGGATGTCCCGCCGATAACAACGCCTTATTTCGAATTTTTCGAGCTGGACGCGATGTGTATGCTCGGCGACCGCAAATATATGCTCGATATGCTCCATTCCTACTGGGGCGGCATGATAAAGCTCGGCGCAACAACTATCTGGGAGCAGTTTGACCCGAATGAAGAGGGCACAGAGCACTACCGCATGTACGGCAAGCCATACGGCAGAAGTCTCTGCCACGCATGGGGAGCATCGCCGATATATCTGCTCGGCAAATATATCCTCGGCGTAAAGCCTACCTCTCCCGCATACAAAACCTTTGAAGTCGCTCCCTCGGCATCGGGACTGACTGGTATTCGCGGCAGAGTGCCGCTTCCATGCGGCTATGTCGACGTAGAAATAAACGGAGATGAGGTTTCCGTTTACAGCACCTGCGATGGCGGCACACTCATCCTCGGTGATGAAAAATTTGCGATAGAAAAAGGCAAAAAAATCACCAAAACTCATAAAAACACCTGAGTTTACATAAAATTATCAGAAATGTTTACAAAATATCAATACTTTTACGAAAATATCTGATATTATATAAGATAGTTTAAGACAAATGCGAAAAACTAATACAAGTAACTGCTTTGCGGAGGTAACAGATGAAAATAAATGTCAAGGCTATTATCCTCTATGCGGTTCTGATATTCGCTATCATATTTACCGTGATGTGGATGTCGGGCGGCAAAGAGGCTGAAAATCTGACATACAGTGAGATTCTCGAAAAAATAACGAGCGGCGAGGTTTCCGAATTTACGCTGACAAATAAAAATGAACTGCGGATAAAGACCGAAAGCGGAACCTATACAAAGCGGCTTCGCGATGCGGGACTTTTCTTTGAGCAGATAGACCCTTATCTGCGCGAGCAGGAGGCTCTGCCCGAGGAGGAGCGCACGCTTAAAAAATACGAAATTCAGGAGCCGCGTGACGAGGGAATGTCGATTTTCCTCTCGTTTCTGCCAACAGCACTCATCATAATAGCGATGATAGTCATATTCGTGCTTATGTCAAGGAGCGTTAGCGGAGGCGGTAAGATAAATTCCTTCGGCAAGGCAAAGGCAAAATACGGCGTCGATGAAAAATCGCGCGTTTACTTCTCCGATGTTGCGGGCGCCGATGAAGAAAAGGAAGAACTGCGCGAGGTTGTCGATTATCTGCGTGACCCGGGCAAGTTTATGAAGCTGGGTGCCAAAATTCCGCACGGTGTGCTTCTCGTAGGTCCTCCCGGAACAGGTAAAACCCTGCTTGCCAAGGCTGTTGCGGGCGAGGCGGGCGTACCCTTCTTCTCAATCTCCGGCTCAGACTTTGTGGAAATGTATGTCGGCGTCGGTGCTTCCCGTGTGCGCGACCTTTTTGATACGGCAAGAAAAGCACCTGCGGCTATCATTTTCATAGATGAAATAGATGCAGTCGGCAGACGTCGCGGCACGGGTCTCGGCGGCGGGCACGACGAAAAGGAACAGACGCTCAACCAGCTTCTCGTTGAAATGGACGGCTTTGGCGGTCACAGCGGCGTCATAGTAATGGCAGCGACAAACCGCCCTGATATTCTCGATCCCGCATTGCTCCGTCCAGGTCGTTTTGACAGACAGGTGACAGTCGGATATCCCGATATACGCGGCAGAGAGGAAATACTCAAGGTTCATGCAAGAAATAAGCCTTTTGAAAACGAAGTCGACCTTGCTAAGGTAGCACAGCTCACCGTAGGCTTCACAGGTGCCGACCTTGCAAATCTGCTCAATGAAGCGGCACTGCTGGCGGCAAGAAAGTCTAAAGCTCTCATCGGTATGAACGATATAAGTGAGGCTTATCTCAAGATTACAACGGGTACACAGAAGAAAAATCTGAAGATGAAGCCCGGAGAAAAGCGAAAGACCGCTTATCATGAAGCGGGTCATGCTATCCTTGCTCATATCCTGCCTACACAGGATCCTGTTCGTCAGATATCTATCATTCCGAGCGGCAATGCTCTCGGTTATACACTCAATGTTCCGGAGGAGGATAAGTTCAGCGTTTATAAGAATGAGCTGAAAGAGCAGATAACTATGCTTCTCGGCGGCAGGGCGGCAGAGGAACTGGTATTTGCCGATATTTCCGGCGGTGCCTCAAATGATATTCTCCGCGCCACACAGACGGCAAGAAAAATGGTCACCAAGCTCGGCATGAGCGATGTGATAGGCAATGTTCATTTCGGTTCCGATAACTCAAGTGATGAGGTATTTCTCGGCAGAGATTTCAGCGCGGAGCGCGATTATTCCGATGAAACAGCGGCAATCATCGACCGCGAGGTCAAGAGAATTATCGACGAGGCTTATGCAAATGCAAAGCGTATCCTCTCCGAAAACAGAGAACGCCTCGATTTCATCGCCGACTTCCTTGTGAAGCATGAAACAATGGATGATGTTCAGTTTAAAGCATATATGGATGAGAACGCTTCCGAAGAAGAAATTCTCAAGCTCACGGAAGAAAAACAGCGCAGAAGCGAAGAGGAAAACAAGAAGCGCGAAGAGGCGGAAGCAGAAGCCCGCCGTCGCGATGAGGAAGAGCGCCTGCGCCGCGAGGAAGAAGCAAAGCAGAAAAAGAGCGAATTTCCCGACAACCCGTTTTTCAACGGGCAGTAATACAATATGATAAAATACAAAACCCGAGGCGCCGCCTCGGGTTTTTATTGCACTTATATCAGTTGCAGATGCTTTCGATTAGTTGCGATGATTTATAGTCATTAAGCGTAACGGGTATAGCGCAGCTCTCGTCAAGCCTGAGATATGACATTTTGGCAGGTCCTTTGCTCGTCTTTACAGTCTCCTCGACCAGAGTCACCTTGCCGTTGCCGCTTACGCTATGAGAAGTCATTTCCACAGAAGAGTCGATAAGATTTATGGCATAGACATTAAAAATCATGCTGCCGTCGGTAGAAGTTCTTATCTCGGTAACATAATAATCCGGAGAAATCAGCTTTCCGTCTTTTCTTTTTCTGACTGCTGTGTTTTTCAGTTCATATCCCTCAATTGTGTAGTCGGAATCCGGTATCTGATTATCCTCTTTTATTTTTTTGATTATCTGCTCGATTTCATCATCTTTTATCTTTTTGGAATGAATAATGCTGAAAGCACAAATGCAGACAAGCAATGCAGGCAGCCCTATAGGACCTCCTCCCTGAATGAATATCGCCACGATTGCCGAAGCTACAGCTAAAATCAGCACGATAATTTCTGCTATGGAAAAATCTTTCTGATGAAAATACTTCTCGACTATGTTCTTGCCTTTCATTTTTGCAATCCTCCTATTGATTTAATCAGCGGTAATCCGCAATGTTCGCAAATATCGCTCATTTTGTCATTTGAGCCGCCGCACATAGCACAGTGGCAACGCGTGTCTGCCGCGGTAGGGAGTACAACGGCAATGCCGGTGCCATGCAGATGCAAAACTGTATCTCCTACATTGTATGCCTCTGAATCCGACTTCGGAGTGAGCGGAGTTTCGGCTGCCTTTTTTCGGAATGTTTTTCCCGCTTCATCCTCGATTGTAAGGTATATTATATTCTTTCTGTACATCTGTTCCCGTGTCGGCTTGGCGGCAGATTTGTTATCTGTTACCGTTTTCACTTTCACTTTCTTTACCACGCCGCAATAATCGGTGTCGGTAAAGATACGATAAACTTTTGAGATAAAAACAGATGAAATCAGAAGCACGGGATAAAGCACAGACTTAAATGCGGTAAGATTCTCGGAAAAAGAACTTGCGCTCTTTTCAAACATTATGATTACAACCGCCATCAGAAGCACAGTAATAATGAAAATGACTATCCTCCGCACCTTTTTTCGCTGAATTGCTTTCTTTATTTCATCCGGTATTGCCAACATGTAAAACTTCTCTTCTTTTTTTCTATATTTTAGCACAAATAATTGTATTTGTCAAGTACACTATGTATTATTGAGTATTGTGTACATTTTTTGGTAAAATAGACAAGGCGTAAAATAAAAGCCGACAGGCATAAAACCTGTCGGCAATGGCTCCCCTTGTTAGACTTGAACTAACGACCCCCTGATTAACAGTCAGGTGCTCTAACCAACTGAGCTAAAGAGGAATATAAAAAGGAGTTGGCCTCGACCTATTTTCCCGGACAGCTTCCCGCCAAGTATCTTCGGCACCGCATAGCTTAACTTCCGTGTTCGGAATGGGAACGGGTGGACCCTATGCGTTAAAAAGACCAACTTCCAAGTTAGCACCGACCTATTTTCCCGGACAGCTTCCCGCCAAGTATCTTCGGCACCGCATAGCTTA
>ENA-UOJS01001159-UOJS01001159.1-human-gut-metagenome-genome-assembly--contig:-C74-NODE-1159-length-23170-cov-8.588016_pt1 | contig 23170 bp, 21 predicted proteins | sample MGYA00242355_ERZ723902 | MGnify/ENA metagenome assembly ERZ723902
GGTGAATTTCTTTTTGTAGCCTTCCATCGCCTCGGCGATGATTTTTTTCGCCTCATCGGTGCAGTAAAGTTCCTTTACCGCGGTCTGCTTGTTTTCAAGCTGCTTGTAGACCGAGAAAAAGTGCATTATTTCATCAAAAATGTGCGTCGGAAGGTCGTCGATGGAGGTTATCATGTTGTAGTTCGGGTCGGAGAAGGGAACGGCAATGATCTTGTCGTCAAGTCTGCCGCCGTCTATCATGCGCATTACGCCGATGGGATATACCTGCACCAGCGTCATGGGGTAGATAGGCTCATTGCCTATGACCAGCACGTCGAGCGGGTCGCCGTCGTCGGCATAGGTGCGCGGGATAAAGCCGTAGTTCGCGGGGTAGTGTGTCGAGGTGTAGAGAACGCGGTCAAGACGAAGAATGCCGGTGCGCTTGTCAAGCTCATACTTGCATTTTCCGCCGAGTGGAATCTCGATAAGAGCCGAAAAGTTTTCGGGGCTTATCATTGCGGGGTCGATGTCATGCCAGATGTTCATAGGTACCTCCGGGATCATTTGTTTTATTTTACGTATTCAAATTCGAAATCGTATATCGATACGGTGCAGCCGTCAGTACAGCCGCGTGCTTCAAGCTCGTCAAAAACGCCGCTGCGGCGCAGTACCTTCTGGAAGAAGTTCAGCGATTCGTAATCGCTGAAGTTTATCTGCCCCATAAGGTTGAACAGCCATTCGCCCTCAACATAGAAGGTGTCGTTTTCGCGTCTTATGGTCGTTTCGCGTCCGCCGCCGACATAAGCGTCCTCCGGCTCGTACTCGCGCTCGTATACCTTAATGGGCGGCAGCTTGGCAAGTTCGCGCACGGTGAGGCGGATCAGCTCGTCCACGCCCTCGCCGGTAACGGCGGAGATGTACACGAGCGGGCAGCCGAGAGAGGCAACGTACTGCTCGAAGGCGGGAATGTCCACGCGCTCACGGTCAAGCGCGTCGATCTTGTTGGCAACGATTATCTGCGGACGCCCGGCAAGCTCGGGACTGTACCGTTCCAGCTCGCCGTTTATTATTTTTATGTCCTCAACGGGATCGCGGTATTCGGTCGCGGCAATGTCAACCACGTGCAAAAGCAGGCGGCAACGGTCAACATGGCGCAAAAATGCGTGTCCGAGCCCCGCGCCCTCAGCCGCGCCCTCAATAAGTCCGGGGATATCGGCGGCAACAAAGCCCGCGCCCTCGCCTGCAGGGGCGGGAACGACTCCGAGCATGGGGGAGAGCGTTGTAAAATGATAGTCGGCTACCTTGGGGCGCGCCGCGCTTATGCGGGAGAGGAGCGATGATTTGCCAACGCTCGGATATCCGATAAGACCGACGTCCGCCAGCATTTTCAGCTCAAGCACGACCTCGCGTTCTTCGCCGCGCGAGCCGTTTTTGGCAAACATGGGGACCTGCCTTGTAGGTGTGGCAAAGTGGCGGTTCCCCCAGCCGCCGCGTCCGCCGCGGCAAAGCACAAAGTCCGCTCCGCCGTCCTCGGACATATCGTGGATTATCTTTTCCGTCTCCGGATCGCGCAAAAGCGTTCCGGGCGGCACGGGGATAAAAAGATCGTCCGCGCTCTCGCCGTGGAACTTGCGGCCGGAGCCGTCGCCGCCGTTCTGCGCAACGAATTTGCGCTTGTAGCGGAAGGCAAGCAGGGTGTTGCTTCCGGGATCGACGCGAAAGACGATGCTTCCGCCCTTTCCGCCGTCGCCGCCGTCGGGGCCGCCGTGCGAGACGTATTTTTCACGTCTGAAGGAAACGGCGCCGTTGCCGCCGTTTCCGGCTTTTACGTAGATTTTTATTCTGTCAATAAACATATGGGCTTCCTCTTGGGATCACTGCGCGTCGTCGCCCTTTTCGCGGATTATGAGCTTTATGGGCGTTCCGGCAAAGCCGAAGGTGTCGCGCAGACAGTTTTCGATATATCTCTGGTAGGAGAAGTGGAACAATTCGGCGCTGTTGCAGAAGATGACAAATGTCGGCGGTGCGACCGAGGTCTGCGTCATGTAGTAAATGCGCAGTCGCTTGCCCTTGTCCGTGGGCGGCTGAACGCGCGTCACAGCCTCGCGCAATACGTCGTTCAGCATTCCGGTGGATATGCGCATGACGGACGATGAGTACACCGCATTTATCTGACCGAACAGGTTGGTTATGCGCTGTCCCGTGAGAGCCGAGACATACATTATCGGCGCGTAGGTCATGTACGAGAGTGCTATGCGTATCTTGTTGTCAAAATCACGCACGGTCGAGTTGTCCTTGTCGGGGATAGAGTCCCATTTGTTGACCACTATCACAGATGCCTTGCCAGCCTCGTGCGCGATGCCGGCTATCTTCTCGTCCTGCTCGGTGATGCCCTCGCCCGCGTCTATCATGATAAAGCATACGTCGGCGCGCTCCACCGCGGTGTGCGCGCGGAGGACCGAATATTTTTCAACGCTGTCCTTTATTTTTGCGCTGCGGCGGATGCCCGCAGTGTCGATAAAGGTGTAGGTGCCAAAGCTGTTTACCACACGGGTGTCTATCGCGTCGCGCGTCGTTCCGGGAATGTTGGAAACGATCATACGCTCCGCGCCCGAAATGCGGTTGACGAGAGAGGATTTCCCCGCATTAGGCTTTCCTATCACAGCGACCTTTATGCCCTCGTCGGGGTCCTCGCCTGCTTCTCCCTCGGGCAGGAGCGCATATATCTCGTCAAGCAGGTCGCCGGTGCCGGTGCCGTGTACCGATGAGAGCGCTACAAGCTCGCTGTCGAATCCGAATTCATAGAACTCGTAAAATTCGGGCGGCGTTGCGCCTACGCTGTCGCATTTGTTTACCGCAACCACCACCGGCTTGCGGCTTTTTTTCAGCATAACGGCTATCTCGCGGTCGTCGGCGGTGGGACCTGTGCGTACATCGCAGAGAAACACTATCACGTCCGCGGTGTCTATGGCTATCTCAGCCTGCATGCGCATATGCGCAAGGATAACGTCGTCTGTTTTCGGCTCAATGCCGCCGGTGTCGATGACCGTCATTCTTACGCCGCGCCATTCGGTCTCGCCGTATATACGGTCGCGGGTCACGCCGGGGGTGTCCTCAACTATCGCGCGGCGCTCGCCTATCAGCTTGTTGAAAAGCGTGCTTTTGCCCACATTGGGCCTTCCTACTATTGCAATTACGGGTTTTGACATTTTATGCTCCGTTTTTTTATTTGGTCGGACTCATCGAAAGATAAGCGTTTACATCGGCAAGCGGGATCGAGAATTCCGCAAAGCCGCCGAGGTTGCGATTCAGCTCTATCACTATCACAAGGTCATTCGGGGTGAAATATGTGTCCGGATATGTGTTGTAAAGCTCGTACATCGCGTACTGCGACATCATGTCGGCAAGCGAGATGGAGGAGGTGAGCTTGTCCATGCCGCTTATCTGCCTGAAGCGATCTGCTTCAAACAGCTTTTTGATCTCGCCAAAGTCGGAATAAACCTTTTTTTGCGAGACATTGCGTCCCGTGCTGAGGTTTATTATATTGGAATATACGAACGGCGAGTCCGCCGAGCCGTCCGAATACGACATGGCGCCCTCCGAGCGGACCGAGAGCAGGTTGCCGCCGAGGTATGTTACGGCAGTCTTTGTGATCTCGTATTTTACGGCGATGCCGTTCTGGGTGAAGTCGGCAAGACCGAGCAGACGTTTTTTGAATTCGTCCGCGGCGATATCACCGAGAAGCGTGTTTATTTTTGACTGCATATCGGGGTTGGAAAGTCCCGTCAGCTTGGGATAGCGCAATATCTTGCGGCTCTTCTGCGCGCCGACCTCGGCTATCACCTCTTCAAGCATCACAACATCGTAGTCATAGCTGACAACATCGACGAGCTGCGTCGTCTCCTCCGTGACCGGCTTGGTCACGGGCAGGTCGGGGCCGCGCGTCGTCTCGTCCTGAGGGATAGTCCCGCTTCCCTGACTGTCGCTCGTCACCTCCGGGGAGGTGAGCGCGGGGTCTTCGGTGAATTCGTCCACGCCCACAACGAGCGAGTGCGCGGGCGAACCGTCCGCCCGGCGGCATGAGGCAAGGCAGACAGCCGCCAGCGTCGGAAGCAGGAGCGCGAGCGCGAGCGGGCGTGCGAGCGTACTGTTTTTGATTCTTTTTTTCATTGTTAATCCTCTTTTGGGGGAGACGGACAGGCAAAAAACGCTCCTCAGCGGCTGCTGTCGGCTTCTCCCGTGAGCGCGGCTATGAACTCTCCGCCGTCGCATTTTATCGGGACAGCCGGAACGCCGAGCTTTTCCGAAAGCTCAGCCGGCGTCATGTTGCAAAGGAAGAGGTCGCCGTCGGAGCGCAGGGCGTTGGCGGGGAAGAAAAGCGTCTCGCCCAGCTCCTGTCCCGCAAGCTGAGCGGCTATGTCTTTGCCGGTGAGAAGACCCGAGACCGTTATGGTCTCGCCGAAAAAGTCGTTGCGGATGCGGTAAACATTCACGCGGAGATGCCCGTGAGCCGCCTCTGCCTTGCGAGCAAGCGCGCATATCGTGTCATAGGCGGCATACCCGGTCGCAACGGATACCACACGCTCCGGCGTGCCTTCGGGAGCCGGTTCGGTAAAGCGCAGCTCGCTCTCGGCTTCCTCGCTGAAGGAGGTGAGCATGCCCACGCCGTCCTCTATCTGACCGTAATCCTCGTAAAATTCGGGCGGTGGGAGCGGAACTCCGCCGCGCACGTAAAATTCGTCCGAGCAGCGGACGATGTGACTGCCGCATTCGGCGTAGAATTTGTCGGACCAGCGCGTCACCTGCTCTATCACCGCGCGGCACTCCTCCTCGTTGAAGAGGGTGAGGGGCGGCAGTCCCTCGCGGAATTTCGTGATCCCCGCGGGAACGATCGTTATCGCCTCAAGTGAGGGGCGCAGGCGGTCGAGATCTGTAAGGGTCCGCTCAAGCTCCGCACCGTCGTTTATGCCGCGGCAAAGAACTATCTGTGCGTGCAGCACTATCCCCGCGGCGGCAAAGCGGTCAAGGTATGCAAGCGTTTTGCCCGCAAAACGGTTGTGCATCATTCGGCAGCGCAGCTCCGGGTTTGTCGTGTGTACCGATACATTTATGGGCGAAATATGCATTTCGATTATGCGGTCTATCTCGTGTTCGGAAAGATTGGTCAGCGTGATATAGCTGCCCTGGAGAAAGGAAAGGCGCGAGTCGTCGTCCTTAAAGTAGCATGTGGGGCGCATCCCGGGCGGGTTCTGGTCTATAAAGCAGAAAATGCACGCATTGCGGCAGGAATGCTTTTCGTCCATCAGCGCACTGCCGAATTCAAGACCGGGGTCGTCCTCTTCCTCCTTGCGGATCCTGAAGACCACGCGCTTTCCGCCGCGCATGACCTCAAGCTTCAGGCGGCGCTCGTAAATGCGGAAGCGGTAGTCAAGCACGTCGCAAATCTCGTGTCCGTTTACTGCCACAAGCTCATCGCCTGCAAGCAGACCCGCCTTTTCGGCTGCCGAGCCTGCGCTGACACCTGTTATAACGACCATTCGTATCGCCTCCCCTCATGCATTATATCATAATATTGTATCACAATTACCGCGCGTTGTCAATGGCGGCGAGGTACTCCTCAAGGCACGCGCCGGACTTGTACATTTTTGCCGCGTGGTATCTGCCGACATAGCGCAGATGCCATGGCTCGGCATCGTGACCGGTCACGTCGGTCTTGTCGGCAGGGTAGCGGATCACAAAGCCGAACTTGTGAGCGTTTTCGCAAAGCCATGTGTAAAATGCGCTGTCGGCAAAGTTGCCGGCGGCGGGGGATGTGTCGGCAAGATCGACCGCAAGCCCGGTCTGGTGCTCGTCGGTGCCCGGCTCGTCAAGATATGATGACACTACGCGGCGCGCGTCGGCGAGCGAGAGGGTATAGTTGCCCTTCTGGATGTAGTTTTCGGAGAGATATGTTCCGCCGAGCACCGAGTATGCGCGGTCGCTGAAGCGTTTGCCTGTGGCGGCGTAGTTCTGGCGGCTGTAATTGCGTTCGGCTGTAAGACAGCTGTCAAACAGCGCCGCGGCATCATCGTATGAGACGTAGCCGGATGCCGCCCTTATTGAGGAAAATCCGGCGCTCGCGGCTTCGGTGAGCAGCGCCTCAAGCGATTTTGCCGCATAAAGGCAGAGCGTCACCGGGTCCTCCGTGTCACGCGACAGCGGCACCGTGGTGAGCGCCGCGGGCATGTAGCGGTAGGTGAGGCGGTCCGTCTTGTTCACAAGCACAAGATATGAGTCGCGCGTCATGACGTCGGGCGACATATAGCGCTCATAAGCCGAAAGATCGGCGGTAAATTCGTAGGTGGGGGCGGTTTCTGCCTGCGGCGTCTGTATGCCGGGCGTGTCGTAGGGCAGAATGCCCGAAAGTGTGTCCCCGGCTTTAAGACGGAAGGATGAAGCGATGTAACTGCCAAGCGCGCCGGTAGCCTCCGGGTCGGGCGTGCGGGAGACGGTTATCACAAGGTATTTGCGGTTGCGCTTTTCAACCTCGGTAAGCTCGGCGTCAGCTCCGACAAAGCATTCGCGTACAAACGAGAGTGGGAGCCACAGTCTGCCTTCGCGCATAAGGGCTGCGCCTTCAAGCGTTACGGGGTTCCCGTTCACGCGGGCGCAGTCGGAGCCGGGGGTGAACACCGCCGTCTCGCCGCCGCTCGCTTCAAATACCAGCTCATCGCTCACGCCGCTCACGCCGACGCCGCATAGCTCCGCAATGCCGGTGAAATCAACATAAACCACGCCGTCAAATACCACTTCGTCGCGGTCGAGCGAGCTGCGGCTCTCGTCTACGATGTAGGTGAAGCCGCGTTCGTCGTTTTCGCCCGCGCGCGCCGTGCGCGCAAGATGAATGACAAATACCGAGAGCGCCGTGGCGCATACTATCATGAATATAACAAAAAACAAAAGCAGATTTTCGCCGGCAGCCATTGCCCGCGCGGCAAGCTCCGCGCGCTTTTTTTCACGAATGCGCCGGCGTATTTCCTTTTGCCGTTTGGCTTCCTCCGCGCGGCGGCGCTCCTCGGCTGCGCGCTTTTCCGCAGCCGCGCGCGCGGCTGCTTCACGCGCCGCCGCCTTTTCAGCCGCAACGCGGCGGGCTTCCTCCTCGGCGCGCCTGCGCGCTTCAGCCCGGCGGCGTTCCTCCGCCTCGCTCAGGGGCGCGCGCGGATAGCTCTGACGCGGCGCTGCCTGCTGTGTGCGCGTCCGGGCTTGCTGAGACGCTTGCGCCTGTTGCGCTTTTTGCGTGGGGCGGGTCGAAGACCCAGTCTGTACAGACCGGGTTTGCGACGGTCGGGTTGATGACCGCATCTGTGTCGCGCGGGCCTGTCCGGTAGTCGGGCGTGCATCCTGCTGACGCGGTGTCTGCGCCCCGCGCGGCGGGACCTTCATCTGTCCCGCGTCGCGTTGCCGGGGCTGTGCGTCTTCCCGCGTGCCGGCGGATGCGTTTTCCGAACGCTTTTCCGCAAGTACACGGCGCCGCCCTTCGAGCAGCTCAAAATATTCTTCGTCTGTGCCTGCGGCGTCGGCGCGCTCGCGGCGCGCAATTTCATCGTTCGGAGACATTTTTCTGATTCCTTGAATACCGGCTTTACGCCGTTTTGTTTATACTTATTTTTTCCGTTCTTCCTTCGTCTCAATCAAAAAGAAGTAGGGGGATGTGGGGGAATTGACGATCTTTATTTTTGTGGCGCACACGCGGTGGCGCGAAAGCTCTGAGAGGTATGACTCTATCATCTTCCCCTCTGCCTCGCCCTCTGTGTGACCGGGATAAACGGCTACGGTCAGCACGCCGTCGGGAGCCAGAAGGTCGATAGCGGCGGCAATGGCGGGAAGGGTCGTCTCGCGGCGGGTGGTCACGGTCTTGTCAGAGCCGGGGAGCCAGCCGAGGTTGAACATTCCCGCGCGTATAGGCTCCTTTATGTAGTCGCGGGCGTTGCTGTGTGAGTCGAGTATGAGGTGGTAGTTTTGCGTACATCCGGATGCGGCAAGATGCCCCGCGGTGCATTCGAGCGCCTGCGGCTGAATGTCAAAGGCGTAAACTCTGCCGCCCTCCCCTACGGCTTTGGAAAGAAATTCGGTATCATACCCGTTACCCATGGTAAAATCGGCGGCAACGTCGCCCGGGTGCAAATGCGTCAGTATGAATTGCTTGTGCAGTGAGAGCAGGTCGATCATTTTTTCTGTTCCTCCGGTGAATTATGTATGTCGGCGCGCAGGAATTTTATTGCGCGTTCAACAGCGTCCTTCGAGTCGTACCACGGCTCCTTGTCGTATCTGTAATCGAATTTTTTACAGAACCAACTCACATCCTCCGAGAGCTTGTCAAAGTAGGGCAGTACCAGCCCCTCGGCTGCCTTTGCGAATTCGCGGTATCTCTTGCCGGGGAGCTTTGCCTTGGCGGTGCCGAGAAGATCGGCGTAGTGCGGCAGGCAGATATAGCTCTGTGCCGCAAACATCGCGCGGAATTCCTCCTCGGTGTCCCAGAGGTATATAAGATTTTCAAGCAGATTGCCGAAGTTGTGTTCAATGCGGCGGCAGATGTAGCAGCTACCCTCAAGCTCCGTTATGCGCGCCCGCGCGCGTGTGCCGGGAACCGTCAGCGGCAGGTCGGTTATTTCCTTTCTCAGTCGCTCAAGGTGGCTCTCAAGCGTCAGCGCCATTCCGAGGCGGTTTTTGCGCACGAACATCATGTCGTAGTGCATGCGGCAAAAGCCGAGCTTGTTGGTCTCAATGCGTATGTCCGGCTCCATCATTGAAGCGCCGAGTATAAGCTCAAGCTCGTTCTCCTCAAACATACGGTAGAGCGAGCAGACGGGGCAGGGGCATTTTGCGCGCGCCTCTCCCTCGCGTCCGAAGTGCTCTTTTATCGGTATGGTATATATCTGCTGCATTTTTTTGCTCCGTCCCCGCACGGGCTTGCGCCCGCGCGAAAAAAGTAGTATAATGTAAATATAAAAAAGCTATACCTTTACACCGTATATTATAACATAACTTAACGGCGGTAGGCAATAGCGAAAACGATAATTCTTACAATTTATTTTATTCCGGGGGTGTGAATATGATATACGACGCAGTGCTTCCCGCCGTGGCGAGCGGTACCGAGGACGGCGTTCCGTTCGTCAGGGTGGAAGGGATACGCGATTTTGACCTCCGCGCCGTTATGGAGTGCGGGCAGTGCTTCCGTTTTTCTCCCGTTGCGGGCAGCCGCCACGAGTGCGAATATTCCGGCGTGGCGCACGGGCGCTTCATCGCCGCGGCGACCGACGGCGACGCTCTTACGCTGTATAATACCGACGAGGCGGAATACCGCGCGCTGTGGCGCGGGTATTTCGGACTTGACACCGATTACGGCGCGATAAAGCGCGATATCCTCGCGCGCTCCGACCGTCCGGTCCTCGGCGAGGCTGTTGCGGTGGGCGGCGGTATCCGCATCCTCAGGCAGGAGCCGTGGGAGGCGCTATGCTCCTTCATCATATCGCAGAACAACAATATCCCGCGTATCCGCGGGCTTGTCCGCAGGGTGTCGGAGACCTACGGCACGCCGATAGACTGTACCGGGCTTTCGGCACACGGCGCCTTGGTGACCGAGTATTCCTTTCCGGCGCCTGCGGCGCTTGCCGCCGCAGGCGTTGAGGCGATAGCCGGGCTGCGCACCGGCTTCCGTGCCAGATACATATACGACGCCGCGCGGCGCGTGTCCGACGGTACGCTCGACCTCAGCGCCGTGGCGTCGGTGGATAGTACAGCCGAGGCTGCGGATATGCTCATGACCGTCTCGGGCGTCGGACCGAAGGTCGCCGCCTGCACTCTGCTTTTCGGCTTTGCGCGGCTGGATGCATTCCCGGTCGATGTCTGGATAAAGCGCGTCATAGCAAAGTATTTTTCCGGCGATTTCAACGCCGCCGCGCTCGGACCCTACGCGGGTGTCGCGCAGCAGTATCTTTTCTATTACGAGAGGGAAAAGTCGTCGGTGTGAGCCTTACTTCAGCAGCTCCTCCTGGCGCTCTATGTGCGAGCGCTCGTCACAGGCTATACGCCGCAGCAGCGCAGCGGCGGGGAGCTGCCCCATGCGCTCCGCAAGCGATGCAAGACGAATATATTCGTTGTACGCCGCGCGCTCGGCGGCAATGTTGCAGCCGAGCGTGCGCGCCGCCGCTACCGGAGCGCGGCTGTCCTTGTCTTCTCTGAGGCATATGCCGCCGCGCCCGCGCACGGCTGTGCGCACCGTCGGGTCGCCGCCGAGACGGTTTATCAGCTCTCCGAGCATACGGAAGTGGTGCATCTCGTCAAGCGCTATGCCGTCGAACATATCCGAAAGCCCCGGCATCGTCTCGCGGAACATTATGCTCTGATAGAGATACTCCGATATCGTGTTCAGCTCCGCTGCCTGCTGGCGTGCCACCTCGCACGCCAGACGGCAGTTGCAGGTGGTGCCGTCAAGCGACGGATATTCCTTTTTTACGTGTTCGCTGTTTCCCATTGACCGATCCTCCGATAACGAGTATATTTTTATAGCAGTATATGTATCGGCGGCAAAATCGGTGTTGACAATCGCGTGAACGCATGATATAATATTATTACCAAATAAAAGGGGAAGATCAAAATGGATATACACGGCGTAGCTGCACTTGCGGAAGCCATCCGCGCAAATATCGGTAAAGTCATTTTCGGCAAGGATGCCGAGATACGGCTCATCATAAACGCACTCATCTCGGGCGGCCATGTATTGCTTGACGATATTCCCGGCACCGGCAAGACCTCACTTGCACGCGCGCTGGCGCGTTCGGTGGACGGAGAGGTAAAGCGCATACAGTTCACGCCCGACCTTTTGCCGTCCGATGTAACCGGCATAAATTTTTACAACCAGAAAACCGGCGAGTTCGTTTTCCGCCGCGGACCGGTGTTTACCAATGTTCTTATAGCGGACGAGATAAACCGTACCACGCCGCGCACACAGTCGGCGCTGCTTGAGTGCATGGGCGAGGGTCAGACTACCGTGGACGGAGTGACATACCCCATGGCGCGTCCGTTTTTTGTTATCGCAACGCAGAACCCCATTGAATCTCTCGGCACCTTCCCGCTGCCCGAGGCGCAGTGCGACCGTTTCTTTATGAAGTTGGCGCTCGGCTATCCCGCAGCCGACAGCGAGCGCGGGATGATGGATGTCCACGGCGGCGCGGCGTCTCCGCTTGCCTCTTTGACTCCCGTGGCTGCCACTGCCGATGTAAATGCGGCTGCCGAGGCGGTAAAGGGGGTGCGCATCGATGCCTCGGTGAGAGATTATATTCTTTCTATCGTTACCGCCACACGCGAGAGCGAGCGCATCCGTCTCGGCGTCAGTCCGCGCGGCACGCTTGCGCTTCTTGCGGCGTCGCGCACTGCGGCTGCCATCGACGGTCGCGACTATGTTATACCCGACGATGTTAAATCCGTCGCCGTTCCGGTGCTGGCGCACCGTATCATTGCGCACACTCAGGGGACTGTCCGCCTTACCGATACAAACGAAAAGCTGATAGAGTTCGTGCTTGACAGCGTACCGGCTCCCCTCGGGGATTAAGTCGTTCTGTGAGGAAAACGCATGCTTTTCTTAGCTGTACTTATTGCGCTTGCCGCCGCGGTGGTGGCAGAATATCTCCTTTACAGCAGGCGTGCATTTGACAGACTGACCTATCACGCGTCATTTTCGGCGCCCGAGGTCGCGGTCGGAGATGATGTTTACCTCTACGAGGAGATAAAAAACGAGGGGCATCTGCCGATACCGTTTCTCAAGGTCGATACCGATCTTCCCGAGGGGCTTGAGTTCACCCTCATAGGTGTTGACCGCGAGCGCGGCGGCAGAAGTATCAGCTCCACGCGTTCCATACAGTCTATATTCGTGCTTCACAGCAATTCGCGCGTGCGCCGCCGCTGGCGTGTACGCGCCAAAAAGCGCGGCGAATATCGCCTTGGCGGTGTGGTCGTAAGCGTCGGTGACGTTCTGGGACTCAACACCGTGTCCCGCAGGCTCGAGCTGAGCGCGGGCAGTCGCACATCTGTGGTCGTTCTACCCGCTCCGCGCCCGCTTTCAGCAATGTCCGCATCCTCGCGTATGCTTTGCGGCGATCTAATCTCGGTGCTTTGCCCGGTCACCGACCCGCAAAGAACGGTCGGTACGCGCGAATATACGGCCTACGACCCGATGAACCGCATAAACTGGAAGTCCACTGCCGTACACGGCAAGCTGATGGTCAATATCGAGGAGCGCACGGTCCGCCCGCGTTTTTCGGTCCTTCTCAATATGAATTCGCGTCAGATCGAGCAGCGTCCCGATACGCCGTCCGATCCCGGCTCGGTGGAAAAGGGTATCACGCTTTGCGCGTCGCTATTTGACCGTATCGCCGCCGAGGAGGTCCCGGCGCGCCTTTTCGTGAACGCTCCGCCGCCGGACGGCTGTGACGATGCCGTGCTCCCCGTCGGGGACGGCGCAATATCTGTATACGGTCCGTGGCGCGGCAGGAGCCGCATGGTCGACGCTATGCGCACGCTTGCACGGCTGCCGATGGAGATATCGCTCCCTCCCGAAAAAATGTTTGATTTTATCATCTCCACCCCGGCGCTTTTCGGCGAAAACGAAAACCTTGTGGTCGTTTCGCCCTACATTGACGGCAGAATGATAAATTTTGAAAGCCTGCTTCGCGAGCGCGGCGTTCGTGTCGTGTTCTATATAACCTCCTCACGCAATACAGCCGGCGCTCTTCCGCCTTCGGTGTATTTTGATCTCGGATGACGCCGAGCATAGGGTGAGGCATATCGATATTTTGTTTTCAACAAAGCTCTCCGCGCCGCGGAGAGCATGCGGCAATTATTTTGCGAGGTTATCGTACCATGAAACAAAAGCGTAAGTCAAAAAAAGCTCCCGGCAGCGGGTATGCCGCATTTTACAGGTTCCTTTGCATTGCGGCGATATACTTCGTCGTATCCGTATGCACATCGGGATTGTACCGCGGACTCGGCATGGCGTTGCCGGGACTCGTCATCAATGCGGTTCTTCTCGGCGCGGGGTACGGCATCATGTCGCTCTGGGCGGCAGTAACGCGCTTCCGCCGCCACAGGGACTCCGGAGGCTATGAGTCGGACGGCGGCTATTTCAGCGCGCGTCATTCCGTGTTGCCGATAGCGCTGATCATCGTCATCGGCTTTGTCGTCCGTGCCGCAGCCGCGCATTTCGAATACGAATACGCAATGAACACGCCGGGCGTGGCATACGATCCGGATTCCATTCTCCCGCTTGTCGTGATGATCTTCGCGGTCGCAATGATGGCCGGCGGCGTGGTCCTTTGGTTCGTGCCGTACGAGCGGCTCGTGTCTCAACGGACGGCGGTTATATCTCTTACAGCAATGTTCATTGCATTTGTGTTCTGGGAATATACCGGCAACGCCGTGTCCAGCGCCTGCCTTGTGGGGTACTGCGTCGCAATGGCGCTGGCGCTCAATCAGAATTCCCTCACGCGCACATACCGCGGTACGGTCAAGGCATTCATCTCGCCGCGTGCGCGGAGCTACAATATGCGCCTCGCGCTCATTTTCTGTGCGGCGGTGCTCCTTCTCTCGCTCGGCGGCTGGGTTGTCGCCGTCGGACTTGCCACTATCGGCAAGGCTATACTCTACATTATCGTAAACTCAAAAACATCCTCGGGCAATGTCGGCGATCTTGACGTTCCCGATCCCGTCGATCGCGGTGCGGCGTTCAATTTTTACGTTTTCGGCGCAAAGCGCGCGGACGACAGCGTAAACTACCGTATTTTTATTGTTTTTTCGGTCATCAGTGTGGTGGCGCTTATAATATTTCTTCTGCGGAGACAAACTGAAATAAAACGGCTCATCGGTGCGGTGCGGCGGCTGCTGTTGCGGCTCATCGACTTTATATTCGCGCCGATATCCGGCAGCATGGTTTATTTCATGTCCAATATGCGGCGTGAAGAGGAGGACGCCAGCTTTATCGACGAGGAAGAAAGACTGCGCTCGGACCCTGCCATCGGCATGGGACGCCGTGCGGAGCGTCAGCGCATGAACTGGCGCGACTTCATGTCGGGGCTGAATGCGCAGGACGGCGATGCGGCGCGGCTTTGCTATGCATATTCGGTATTTGCATCGCAGGTCCGCGCGATTCCGCAGTTTGCCAAAAGGAGCGACACGGCTCGTGAGCTTCGCGGCAGGATATTCCGCCGCAGGATGTACTCAGACTGCGAAATGGCTGATATCACCGCGGCGTTCGAGCGTGCGAAATATTCCGGCGATGTTGACTCCGCCGAGGCGCGCGAGGCGACCGAAAAGCTATGCCGTATCATACGGCGAAACATGGATTAGATCCATACGAAGCTATATTTGTGAGTTCGAGAGCTTCCTCACGTAAAACAAAACTAAAGCATGAAAGGAAGCCGCCTGTCCGGCGGCTTGCAGAACAACAATGAAAAAAACAAACAGAACTGTCCGTTTCATCTGTTACGGCGCGGTCATCGCCGCGCTTTACACAGTCCTCACGCTCATATCCGCCGCCGCGGGACTTTCCGGCGGCGTGATACAGTTCAGGATATCCGAGGCGCTTTGCATCCTCGGAGTGCTCACGCCCGCGGCTATCCCCGGCGTGGCGCTCGGCTGCATGATCTCAAACCTTGTTACCGGAGGCGTCGTGTGGGATATCGTGTTCGGGTCGCTTGCATCTCTTATCGGGATGCTCGGTGTGCGCGCGATGCGGCGCTGGCAATGGCTGGCGCCCGCACCTTACGTTGCGGCAAACGTCATAGTGGTGCCGCTGGTGCTCCGCTGGGCATATGCCGCAGAGGGGACTATCCCGTATTTTGTCCTTACCGTAGGTATCGGCGAGGTGGTCTGCGCATGGGGACTCGGGATTCTGCTTCTCGCGGCGTTGCGCCGCACAAAGGCGGACAGATTCTTTACCTTATAAAAGGAAGTATGCGGAATGAATATTCTCTATTTCAGATATGCGCTTGAGGTCGCCGAATCGGGGTCACTCAGCCGCGCCGCCGAAAGGCTTTATATCGGTCAGCCAAACCTCAGCCGCGCTATGCGCGAGCTTGAGGGAACGCTGGGGACCGAGCTTTTTGAGCGTTCGCCGCGCGGCATGGTGCCGACTCCGGACGGCGAGGTGTTTCTGCAATATGCAAAAAAAATACTCGCCGAGGTCGATGCGGTCGAGGTCATGTTCAGAAGCGGCGCAGTAAGACAGCAAAGATTTTCGCTTTCGGCTCCTGCGGCGGGGTATATATCAACGGCGTTTGCGCTCATAAGCCGCGAGTTTGACGCGCACGCCTCACTGGAGGTCAACTTCAGAGAGGCTGAGGGCAGTGAGACTGTTGCCGCCGTCAGCGACGGCGATGCAGCCATAGGCATTATACGCTACGACGCAAAGCAGGATAAATTTCATAAAACGAGGCTTGACGCACGCGGGATAAACTATGAGCTCATAGCCGAGTTCGAGCCGGTCGTGATCTGCTCCGCCGAATGCGCCGCGTCGTGCGGCGGCGGTATAGGCGGACTCGTCGAGGTAACATGTCCCGCGCAGGCGATACCGCTTTTGTCCGTGGGGGGAGAGCAGGGCGACGGTGCGCGCATGTTTCTTTCCGACCGCGCGGCTTGCCTTGACGTGCTGGCACGCAATGCGGGGACCTTCATGTGGTCCTCTCCCGAGCCGCCCGAGCTGCTTCGTCAGTACGGACTTGCGGAGGTGCGCACAGTCGCCCCGGGACGCATTTTCAAGGATGTCATGCTCAGCCGTGCCGATCACAGCTTTTCCGAAACAGAGAAAAATTTCATTTCCGAGCTTTGCCGCATAAGGCGGGAAACATTTTGACTGAATGATTGGTGGCTGTTAAAAACTCGATGTTTTTAACAGCCACTCAAAAATGCCGGTCGGGATGCCGGCATTTTTGATGCGACCTTGGTCGGTTTTGCCGACTCGTGCCTTTGTTTTTTGTTTTCTTGGCGGCAAAACGGCGGTGTTCAGCCGCCGAGACCAAGTCGTCGGGTGGGGCAAAAAACTCAGTATGAGTTTTTTACCCCACCCGATTATATAATGTAAAGATACACTGCGAAAAATTGCAGCACGGCTCCGGCAAGAACAAAGAAATGCCATATCCCGTGGAAGTATTTTACCGTCTTTTTGCGGTAAAACGGTATACCGGCTGTGTAGTCGATGCCGCCGGCAAGCAGAAGTATAAGTCCCGGCACGGGCATTTTTTGTATCGTCGGGACGGCTGCAAAGACCACGCTCCACCCCGCGGCGATATAGCACCACATGGAGAATTTGCGGAAGCGTTCAATGCTTATCGCATTAAGTACGATGCCGGTGATGCACGCGCTCCACACCACGCCGAACAGCACCCATCCGACCGCGCCGCGCAGTGTGACGAGCGTGACGGGAGTGTAGGTCCCGGCTATCAGCAGGAATATCGATGTGTGATCAAATACCCGCATCACGCGCTTGGCGCGCGGGGCGGATATGGCGTGATAAAGGCAGGACATCGTAAAAAGCAGTATCATCGACGCGCCGTATATGGCGGAGCTTACCGTCCTCCACGGCTCGCCGTCGGCGCGCAGTATGAGCAGCACCGTGCCTGCTATCCCCAGCGCCGCACCGACTCCGTGCGTTACCGCGTTCATTATCTCCTCGCCGCGGGTATAGAACGGCGCGCCGTGCACCGGGGCGCTCTTTTTTTCTGTCATCGCCTGTCCTCCGATATCTGCTCTACTATCTCCTCCGGCGGGAGTATGTCATGGCACACGGGGGTGTAAAAGAGCCGCGTGCGCTCTGCCGGGTCGTCGGTCTGCGGCAGTATCCACATCAGCTTTGTAAAGCATGCCTCGGGAGTCATGTCAAACGCTTCAAGCACGCCCATGTCGCGCAGTCCGCTGCCTACATTGTAAACCGAAAGATCCGTACCTTCGCTCTGCACCTGCGTGGTCAGCGCAACGGTCTTTCCGGCGGCTATTGCGGCTTCCACCTCGCGCCTGAACGCGCCTCCGCGGTCCGGGAGACCGCCGACGCCGAAGGATTCTATCACGAGCGCGCGGTAGCGCTCAAGCATGAAATGCAAAAGCTCCGCGTCTGTCCCCGGCGTCAGCTTCAGCAGTCCGATTGACGGGTCGAGCCTGTCGTAAAAGCGTGTCTCCCCGACGGTGGGATCGAAAAACACGGCAAGTCTGCCGTTCTGTACTGTCGCGAGCGGCGGATAATTCGGGCTTGAAAACGCCGAAAAGCTCTTGGTGCGGGTCTTTCTCACGCGCGAGCCGAGCAGGACCTGCCCGCCAAAGACCACAAGCACGCCGGAGAGCGAGGACGCCGCGCAGAGAAAGCTGTCGCCGAGGTTTTGCTTTGAATCGGTAGTGTCAAATCCGATCGGCTTTTGCGCGCCGGTAAGAACTATCGGCTTTTGGCTGTTCTGAATGAGGTATGAAAGCGCGGCGGAGGAGTACGCCAGCGTGTCGGTGCCGTGCGCTATCACAAAGCCGTCGTAGGCATCGTAGCACCGGCGTATCTCGTCGGCTATCCTCAGCCAGTGTACCGGCGTGATATCGGTGCTGTCAAGCGTAAAGAGCTGACGCGCGTCTATGTCGCATATCCCGCGCGCCTCGGGAACATGGCGCAAAAGCTGCTCGGCGCTCAACGCAGGGGAGAGCGAATTTCCGGACAGCTCGGAGGCAATGGTCCCTCCGGTGCCGATAAACAACAGTTTTTTCATTTATACATTCCTTCCGGACGCACCTGCGGCGTCCGTGTGGCGATTTTGTGTGGCTGTTGAAAACTCGATGTTTTTAACAGCCACTCAAAAATGCCGGTCAGGATCCCGGCATTTTTGATGCGATCTTGGTCGGTTTTGCCCGCAGTATACGTGTTCTTTGGGCTGTTTGGGCGGCAAAACGGCGGTGCCCAGCCGCCGAGAACAAGTCGCCGGGTGCATAAAAAAACTCAAATTGAGTTTTTTTATGCACCCATGCATTTATTCCTTTTTGCCTCGTGACATCACAAGCTCGCCGTTACGCCGCACGGCGGACCATATGATGTGACGCGGACACTTGTTTTCACACATGCCGCATTCGGTGCATTTGGAATAGTCGATCTCGGCGCCGAAGCCGTCAACATGTATGGCTCCGACAGAGCAGGTGCGCTCGCAAAGGCGGCAGGATATGCATCCGGCGTCGCAGAAGCGGCGCACGTCCGCGCCCTTCATTTTGGTGGCACAGCCGACCCAGTGCGCGCTGTCGTAAGGGATCAGCTTTATTATGCCCTTCGGACATGATCTTACACACACGCCGCAGCCCTCGCACTTGTGATAATCGACCACGGCAACGCCCTCGACCACCGTTATCGCGCGGAAGGGACATGCCGCGGCACAGGTGCCAAGACCGATGCAACCGTTGGGGCAGATCTTGTCGCCACCGCCGAGTCTCTCGGCGGCAATGCAGTCGTGGGGACCGGAATAGTTGTACTTGCGGTGGGCATTTTCAAAGCCGCCGGTACACATTACCTGCGCCCTCATTCTTATGGGAGCGGAGACCTCCACGCCCATGATGGCGCCTATCTTGCGCGCCACCTCCGCGCCGCCGACGGCGCAGGCGTTTGCGGGAGCCTCACCCGCCGCAATAGCTGCGGCAAGCGCCGCGCAGCCCGCCTTGCCGCAGCCGCCGCAGTTGGCGCCCGGCAGCACCTCAAGTATCTCGTCGGCGCGCGGGTCGGTCTTTACTTCAAATATTTTTGCCGCTACCGCAAGAAGCACGCCGAGTATCGCGCCCATGCCGGCAAAAATAAGTACGGGAAAAAGAATATCGCTTGCGTTCATTTTCTTGTGACCTCCTTATTTCCCGAAGCTGATGCCGGAAAAACCGGAAAATATCATTGCAAGCAGTCCAGCCGCAATAAGTATCAGCGGCATCCCGCGGAAGGCGCGCGGCGGATCGGCGATCTCAAGTCTTGCACGCACGCCCGCGAATATCACAATGGCGAGCGTAAAGCCCACGCCGGCGGCAAAGCCGTAGCATACCGACGGAATAAAGCCGTAATTTTCCTGAATGTTCACGAGCGCCGCGCCAAGCACCGCGCAGTTTGTGGTGATGAGCGGCAGGTATATTCCGAGCGAGCTGTAAAGCGCGGGAACGAACTTGCGCAAAAACATTTCAATAAGCTGCACCAGCGCGGCGATGACGAGTATGAAAGCCACCGTTTTGAGATATGTAAGGTCCCGCGGCAGCAAAAGCAGATAGTAGACCGCCCACGTTACGGCGCTTGAAAGCGTCATGACGAACGTGACCGCCATACCCATGCCAAGGGCTTTGTCCGGGCTGTCCGATACGCCGAGGAAGGGACAGCAGCCGTAGAATTTTGAAAAGATAAAGTTTTCGACCAGTATTGCGCTCATCATCATGAGGAGCACATCGGTAAATCCGAGTTCAGTAAAGTTCATGTTCTGTCTTTCCTTTCCCTGGTCATGCGTCCTTGCCGGCGGACCGCTTTTTTGTATTTTCGCTTATGTCGGAGAGGCGGCGCAGGCGCGCGCGGTCCTCCGAGGTGTTGCGGAATTTCTGCACGACGGCAAGGATGAATCCAAGCGTCAGAAATGCGCCGGCGGGAAGTACAAATATAACGGCGGGCGAGTAGCCATCGCCGAAAACGGTGTGACCGCAGAAGGTACCGGAGCCGAGTATCTCGCGTATCGAGGAGATGAGGAGCAGGGCAAATGTGTAGCCGATACCGGTGGCTATACCGTCAAGCGCCGAGGAAAGCACGCGGTTTTTTGAGGCAAATGCCTCGGCGCGCGCAAGAATTATACAGTTTACAACGATAAGGGGGATGAATATTCCCAAAGCGTCATAAAGCTCGGGCAGATATGCCTTCATAAGCAGCTCGACCGCTGTCACAAAGCCGGAAATTATAACGACATAAGCGGCAATGCGGACTTCCTTGGGGATCACGCGGCGCAAAAGCGATATCATTATGTTTGAGCAAATGAGGACCGCCGAGGTCGCAAGTCCCATGCCGAGCGCGTTTTTGACCGATGTCGTCGTGGCGAGCGTCGAACACATTCCGAGGAGCTGTACAAGCACGGGGTTGTTGTCAAGCACACCGTCGCGCAGTATCTTCAGGGCGCTTGCCAGCCATCCGGGCAGGGGTTTTTTTACGTTTTTTTCACCTTTCCCGGCTGTATCCGCCGAGGCGTCGGCGGGAATGTCGGCTGCGGCTTCCGCCGCCTCTGCCGGTGCGGGAGTGCCTGCGGCTGAGTCGCGGAGCTGTTCCTTCAGTTTTTTTTCTATTTCTTCTTCAGTCATGGCTGTCTCCTTTCCTCAGTCTGCGGTCACAAGTCCCATCGTATCGACCGCTGCGAACGCACGGTTCACGCCCGCAAGCACCGAGCGCGAGGATATCGTAGCGCCGGATATGGCGTCAATGTCACTGCCGAGCGCCAGCTTGCCGCCGGTGCCGTTGTATTGCGAAAGATAGTTCGCATCGTTAACGCGGCTGCCGAGTCCCGGCGTTTCGGAAAGCGCCGTTATGTTGACGCCGGTTATTTTGCCGTCGGTTCCTATGCCCACTATCATGTCGATGTTCCCGCCAAAGCCGGAGGGAGAGACCGAAACGGCATAGCCGAAAACGTTTCCGTCGGCATCCGTCACTTCAAACACCGCCGTAACGTCGTCGGGGGTTCCCTCAAGCGCACGGTAGCCTATATCGTCGCGCCCGAAGACCGCTGCAATGGCGGCGCGTTCGGTCGCAATGCGCTTTCCTTCTATTCTGTCACGCGTGAGCGCATACGAAAGCGACACCGCCAGCGCCACACATACGCAGATCATTGTCAGCGAAAAGGCTATGCGCAGTATCTTAAGCGCACCGTTTTTATCGTTTTGGCTCATTTTGCGCTCGCCTCCTTTGCTTTTTTCTGCTTCTTTTTGCGTTCCGTGCCGAAAACACGCGGCGCGGTGAAGCGGTCGATATAGTAGACAAGCATATTCATCATGAGTATCGCAAAGGATACGCCCTCGTTGTAGCCGCCGAAATAGCGGATCAGCACCGTCACGCAACCGCAGCCTGCGCCGAATATCAGCCGCCCGGTCGGTGTCACCGGAGAGGTCGTGTAATCGGTCGCCATAAATATCGCACCGAGCATCAGTCCGCCTGCCACCAGCTCGCCGAGCATAAAGGATATGCGCGAGTCGGTCTTGGGGAAGATAAAGGTGAGCAGCGCGACCGTTCCTATGTATGCCACGGGGATGTGCCATGTGATGACGCGGCGGCAAATGAGGTATATGCCTCCGACGATGAGAAGCAGCGCGGATATCTCACCTATCGATCCGGCGCACTTGCCGAGAAAGAGATCGACGGTGGACGTTGCCGGCATCGTTCCCGCCTTGTATGCCGCAAGCGGCGTAGCCTCCGCTATCGCGTCGGCTTTGCCGACGTATGAGAACACACGCCAGTCCAAACGCTCAAAGGGCGCGGGGAAGGTCGTCATCTGCTCCGGCCATGCGAAAAGGAAGGCTCTGCCCGCAAGCGCGGGGTTGAGAAAGTTCTTGCCTATGCCGCCGAAAAGCTGTTTTACCACGACTATCGCAAAAAACGCGCCTACCACGGGGATCCAGTATGAGACCGCCGAGGGGAGGTTGAGTCCGAGAAGCAGACCTGTCACTACGGCGGAAAGATCGCCGACGGTCACCGGGCGGCGCAGGATAAGGCGCACAAGGTATTCAAAGAGTACCGATGAGGCGACCGATATAAGCACCACGACGAGCGCGCGGGGACCGAAAACGTAAACGCCCCAGCAAAGCGCCGGCAAAAGCGCAATGATAACGTCAAGCATTATCGAGCGCGTGGTGTCGGTCCGTTTTATATGCGGCGACGGCGATACCGTCAGCCGTTCGGGAAATCCGATCTGTTGATCCATTTTTATGCCATACCTTTCTGTCCGTCAGATCATTTCTTTGCGCGCAGCGCACCCTTTGCCACGCGTATGTACTGGACTATCGGAACATTGCCGGGGCAGTTGTACGAGCAGGTGCCGCATTCGACACAGCTCATAACGTGCAGCTTTGCCGCCTCGTCGTATCTGCCCGCCATCGCGTATTGCGCAAGGTAAACGGGCATCAGGTGCATGGGGCAGTTCTTTACGCATTTGGCGCAGCGAATGCAGGCAAAATCGTCATGCGGCGCGGCAAATTCCTTTGAAAATACGAGGATAGCAGATGTCCCCTTGGTCACGGGGGCATCCGCATCCCATATCGCCGCTCCCATCATGGGACCGCCGTTTATTATCTTGAACGGCTCGGCAACAAGACCGCCGCAATAGGAGATAAGCTCGCGTACCGATGTGCCCAGCGGAACGCGCAGATTCTTAGGCTCCTTTACGCAGTCGCCGTCAACGGTGACACAGCGCTCGATAAGGGGCATGCCCTCGGCAAACGCGCGGTATATCGCCGAGCAGGTCTCAACGTTAAAAACGACGCAGCCCACGTCGGCAGGCAGCTTGCCCTCCGGAATCTCGCGCCCCGTGAGCGCGTATATGAGCTGGCGCTCATCGCCCTGCGGGTATTTTGTGCGCATCAGCTTGACCTCAAGCAGAGGGCTGTCGCCTATCTCGGCGGCAATTTTGTCGGCGGCGTTGAGCTTGTTGTCCTCAATTGCGATCTCTCCTGAGGGAAGCCCCAGCGCGCGCAGCAGTATTTTTGCGCCGCCTACCACCTCTTCGGGGTGCTCAAGCATCAGCCGGTGGTTTACGGTGATAAAAGGTTCGCACTCGGCACAGTTGATGATGAGACGCTTGACCTTTCCTATCGCGCCCGAGAGCTTTGCCCATGTGGGGAAGGTAGCGCCGCCCATGCCGGAGATTCCCGCGCGGCGTATAACGTCCACGATCTCATCCGGAGACGTGTCTCCGAGCTTTTTTTCAAACGGATGAATGTCCGGCGAGAGGGTCATCTCCCCGTCGTTTTCTATTATAACTGTCGCTATCGGACGTCCCTGGGCGTTGGGACGCGAGCCGAGGGCGCGCACCGTGCCCGAAACGCTGGAATGGACCGGACATCCCAGTCCTTCGGCGGCGGCTCCTATAAGCTGACCGCGCAGAACATGGTCTCCGACCTTGACCGCAGGGGCGCACGGAGCGCCTATGTGCTG
>ENA-UOJS01001162-UOJS01001162.1-human-gut-metagenome-genome-assembly--contig:-C74-NODE-1162-length-23134-cov-8.246674_pt1 | contig 23134 bp, 19 predicted proteins | sample MGYA00242355_ERZ723902 | MGnify/ENA metagenome assembly ERZ723902
AAGGATATACCCGTTCATCAAGAACGGGTTTTTTCGTTTATAACTATCCCATCTGTTTTATCCTACAAAAATAGCCAAAAAAAAGAAGGTCATGGAAAGTATTCAGACCATTTTTAATATTAAGAGTATAAAATTTCTTTTTAGGGCATACACACATATAACTACATCTTACCCGACATCCAATCCGTAATCATCCGTGTCATCTGTGGTGAATATCCCCCGTCATGTCAAACGAATATTTCTTTTCAATGTTTGGAAATGTAGCAAGAACTTCGTTTATTTGCGTTATGAACTTCATTTTGAAAGACTATGGCAAATTACATACGTTTCGACTGGGCCATGAAGCGATTGTTGCGCAATAAGGCCAATTATGCTGTACTGGAAGGACTGTTGACCACGTTATTGGAAGATAAGGTGAAAATCTGCAAGTTGTTGGAAAGCGAAAGCAATCAGGAAGACGAGTTTGACAAATACAACCGTGTGGACATGCTTGCCGAGGACTCACGGGGCGAACTGATCCTGATAGAAGTGCAAAACAACAACGAGTATGCTTACTTCCAGCGCATGCTGTTCGGTGCGTCGAAACTGGTGACGGAATATATCAACCGTGGCGAGGGATATGAAAAAGTGCGCAAGGTGTATAGTGTGAACATCGTCTATTTTTCGTTAGGGCACGGAAAGGATTTTGTTTACCATGGCAAGACGGAGTTCCGTGGCATTCACGAGGGCGACCTGTTGGAGCTTTCGCCTTTCCAGCGTCAGACTTTTAAGGTTGATCAGGTGAGCCAGCTTTATCCGGAGTACTACATACTGAAGGTGAACGACTTCAACCGTGTGGCAAAAACGCCTTTGGAAGAATGGATTTACTATCTGAACACGGGCGAAGTGCCGGAAGGTGCCACCGCACCAGGACTGGAGACCGTGAAAGAGCAGTTGCAACTGGATCGTATGAGTCAGGATGAACTGAAAGCCTATTATCGCCACTTGGACAATATCGTTATCCTCCGGGATAATATTCAGACAGAACGGGCAGAGGGCAGAGCGGAAGGAAGAGAAGAAGGATTGGCTGAAGGCAGAGCTGAAGGAAGAGCTGAAGGAAGAGCTGAAGGAAGAGAACAAGGCATTAGGGAAGAGCGTCTAAAAAACGCTACTGCCATGAAAGCCGCCGGCATTCCAATCGAAACTATAGCCCAAATCACCGGACTCATAGTCGAGGAAATCAAAACCTTATAAACTGTCAATAATTCACAGATTACACAGATTTTCCAGATTAATTTATATGCAAACTGTAGAGACGCAAAATTTTGCGTCTCTATCCCTTACACATTATTATACTACTACCCCACCGCCATGTTTAATCCGTGATCATCCGTGTCTTCTGTGGTATTTTTCACCAGTTTGCAGGGTGAAGTTTCATCGTAATATCCTGTGGGTGAGCTGCTTGTGGTGAAATATGGATACGCGGACGACGCGGCGGGGGCGGACGAACGCGGATTTGAATTTTTAAATACGGGTGGAACGGATTTCTACAAAGGGATGAAAGTTGATACTGTCTTGCCATGATTTTTTCCCAGTTAGGAAAAAATTACTGCCCAGTTAGGAAATAATTTTTTCCTAACTAGAAAAAAACAGGTGGGTGACAGCCTGTGAGTGCAAGAGCCTGTCTGCAAAAGTTTCACCGTAAGCGAATGATAATAAAGATGTTGTAATGCAAAGAATGGATACGCGGACTACACGGAATGAGCGGATGAACGCGGATTTTAATTTTTAATTATTCATTTTTAATTGAATCAACGTGAAGCTTTATCTTTCACCATATCCATCTGATTACCAGTACAGATTTCCTCCTGTTGAAAGCGTGAACCCAATTTCTCCTTTTCTCCTTTTCATCCGTGTTTATCCGTGTTCGTCCGTCCTCTCCGCGTCGTCCGCGTATCCATCCTTCCCCCGTTTTTCACTTTTCATTATTCACTTTTCATTCATAACCACCTACTTTAGCGGCGTAACATCGGTAGTTAGCCAATGAAACAAGTAATTCCCGTGAGTATTGCAAGTGTTGTTCGCGAGCCGTACAAGTGTTTCTCACGAGCCGTGCTTGTGTCGCTCATGAACCGTGCAAGCATCTCTTTTTTTATGCTGTTTGAGACTGCTGGATAATGAACAAGGCCATAAGGAATCTCTTTCTTTTCCCTATGGCCTTCCCCCCTCGTCAACTCGTCTCCTTGTCAACTCGTCAACTAACCTACATCCGGTTCTTCTGCGAACTACCCGCACCCGTCCCCTTGTACTTGCTCTTGGTCGCATTGAACTTGTAGCGCAAGGTCACGGTGAAGGTGCGCCGCGTGTCGGTGCCCATTGTCAGGGTGCGGATTCCGCTATAGGCCGTCACGTGGTTCGTCATGGTGCTGAACAGGTCCGTCACGCTCAGCAGGCACGACAGGCGTTTCCCGGCAAACTCCCTGTACAGCGAAGCGTCCAGCCGCCACTGGGTCTTGTCGTTGTGCACGTTCTCGCTATGTCCTTGGGTTATCACGGTCGCGTCCACATACATCAGGATGTCCCAAGGCAGTTCCAGGCTGTTCTTCCAAAGGAAGCTGCCCAACGGATGATTGAACATCCGGCTGCCTTCGGGCGTGCTCCCCTTGTACCACTGCTGTTCCATGCTGGCCACCCACTGCGGTTGCCAGCAGCCGAACTTCGGGCTGTAGGCCACCATGGCATACGCTTTGTCGAAGTCTTCTATATTGACCGGGCGCAGCAGGCTGATGGCGGGATTGTCTGCCGAGTACGAGTCGCAGAAGCTGGTCATGCCGTCCTTGATGTGCCGGTAGCCTCCCGAAAAGTAGAGCTGCTTCCAGGCAACGTCCAAGGTGAGGTTGTGACTCAACGTAGGCTGCAACAGCGGATTGCCGGCCTCGTAGGTGTAGCGGTTGACGTAGCGCGGAGCGCTGTTCAGCAGGCTGTAGTCGGGGCGGGTGATGTCGGCAGCATAGCTCAGCTGCAACTGCACCTGGCCGATGGGGTGCGACAGGCTGAGGGAAGGAAACACGTTGGAGTACTTCCGGCTTTGCTCTTTGTTGAACACGCCGTATTCGTAGTAGTCGCTCTTCAGATGCTCGTAGCGCACGCCTGCCTGCACGCTGCCCTGTCCCAACTGGTGGCTGTACTCGCCAAACACGGCCCACATTTCTTCCTTCACTTCGTCGTCCTCGCCTTGCAGGATGCCTTCGCGGTTGTCGTACAGGCTTGTCCGGTTGTTTCGCGTATATTCGCTGCCCACTGCAAACTGGCCGCCCGCCAGCGCATGCGATACGACTAACTTGGCGGCATACAGCGTGTTCCGGCTCTCGTCGAAAGTGGTGATGTCCCTGGCTTCTTCCGGCAGCTCCAGCGTCCGGGTGTATTCCCGTCCGAGGCTTCTTCCCTTGCTCTCGTTCCACAGACCGTCGGCGTTGAAGTCCACGTTCCACCCGCCCACGGTGCCGTTGTAGTAAAGGTTCAGCCGATGGTCCGTCTGGCGGGCATCCGAAGCGTTCGTGTTCTCCGCCTGTTCATACGCCTCTCCGTCCAGCAGCACGTCGGTATGCATCGACAGGTCCGAAGCCGACTTGGGGGTACGCTTGTAGTTGTATCGCACGCCCAGCGCATGGGCGGGATTCACCTGCCAGTTCAGCGACAACATGCCTTCCAGATGTTGCGAGTGCGAGCGGTTGGACAGGTTGGAATGCTGCGTCCATGTCTTGTCCAGGTAGGTATCCTGCCGGACCGTCTTGAAATACTCGTCCCGGTCATTGCTTCCGAACAGCATGCCCGACAGGTCGAAGCCTCCCGAGCGGTAGTTGAAGTTGAACTGGTCGAGCACCGTCCAGTCGTACTGGTACTGTCCCAACAGCCGGTTGTTGAAGCCGAATCCTTCGCCCGGCGCACGCTTGGTGGTGATGCGCACCACCGCCTTCACCGAAGCCGCATAGCGGGCGCCGGGATTGTTGATTACCTCTACCGACTTGATGTTGTCACTGGCCAGCTGGTCCAGTTCGGAGGAGTCGCGCACCTTGCGCCCGTTGATGTACACCTCCGCCGCTCCGCGTCCGAAGACGCTTACTGCCCCGCCACCGGCCGATACACCCGGTATGCGGTCCAGCAGGTTTTCTGCCGTTCCTGCCTTCTCCAGTATGGTTCCGGCCACGTTCGTAATGCTGGCTCCGTTCTTCAGCCTCGTCTTGGGCAGGTCGCCCTTCACCACCACTTCGTCCAACAGTTGCGCATCGGCTTTCAGTTGCAGCGACAGCTGTTCGCCCGGCCCGCATTCCTTATATAAAGTGGTATAACCGATGCACGACACTTTCAGCACGCCTTTCCCGCCTTCTGCCGATAGGCTGAAACTGCCGTCCTCGCCGCTCACCGCTCCCGCCACAAATGCCGAGTCGGGCAGGGATAGGTAAACAACGTTGGCGTAAGACAAGGGTTGCTGTTGCTCGTCCGTCACTTTACCGGTCAGTGTCTGACCGCTTGCGCATATTGCCATTGCCAACAGCAATATGCAGGTTGATAGTCGCTTCATAATCAGTTGCTTTTTATTTTGTTTTGATATTCTTTTCTGTCATTCAGGAGCAAGTTCTCCTTTTCCTCCTATAACCTCGTCCCCTTGTCAACTCGTCCCACTTGTCAACCAATCACATCCGGTTCTTCTGCGAACTGCCCGCACCCGTACCCTTGTACTTGCTCTTGGTTGCGTTGAACTTGTAGCGGATGGTCAGGCTGACGCTTCGGCTGTTCGGTTCGGTATCGGTATAGAAAGTACGCAGGCTGCCCAAGTACACCAGCGAACGCGAACGGGTACTGTTGAACAAGTCGGTAGCCTGAAGCTGGAACGTAAGCCTGTCGTTCAGGAAACCTTTGTAAAGCATTGCATTGACCGACCACAACTGTCGCTTCACTTCCGTATTTTCCTCATGACCTAACGAACTCCACGAAGCATCGGCGTTTAACAGGAAACCGCCGGGAAGTTTTAGGCTGTTCTCCCACGAAAGGCTTATCAACGGTTTGTCCAGATTGAGCCGCCCCCAGGGAGTATCCGTGTGATACCATTGCTTGACGACTGCTGCCGTAAGCTGCGGTGACCAGATGCCGATGGTAGGAGTAAGCGAGAGCGAAGCAAACGTATGATTGTATGCCGGAGCATTCGTATTGGTCAGCAATGCGATGGAGGGATCGGTGTCCGAATAGGGGATGCTGGTTGTGACAATCGCGTCTTTCGTGTGCACATAGCCCAGCGTCAGTTGCGTCCAATCGTATACGGCATTCAGAATTAGGTTTTGTGCCACTTGCGGACGGAGTAGTGGATTACCGCTTTCGTAAGTATAACGGTTATTGTAAACAATGTTCCCTCTCAGCATGTGGTACGACGGGCGCACAATGTCCGAAGCATAGCTCAGTGCCAACTGTACATTTCCTGCAGGCACAACAACCGTAGCCGACGGAAACCAGTCGTTGTACTGCTTGCTTTGGCTTTCTACCCGTTTGCCTCCTTCGTAATAGTCGGCTGCCACATGTTCGAAACGCACACCTGCCTGCACATAGACCGAACCAAACGAACGCCCATATTCCACGAAGCCCGAAGCGTTGCCTTCCCTTATCTCGCTGTGGTCATCTTCTAACAGTCCTTCGGGATTCACATAATCGTTGCCGTGCGTGTTGTGCGAATATTCGCCACCCAGCGAAAGTTCGCCACCTAACCATTCGCGCGACAGTATTAACTTTCCGGCATACAGGCTGTTGTCTGCCCGACTGAAGGTATTCACCTGGCGACGGTCGGTCTCCGTTCCCGATGGGGTAGTAACCTGTTCATCGGTAAATCCGTCTGTATCATTCCCGTTCCACAAGGCATCAGCATTGAAGTCTATGTTCCATTTTCCCACTTGGCCTGCATAATAGAAGTTCAGCGTGTGACTGGTTTCTCGTGAAGTACTTTCATAGACACTCCGCAACAGTTCGTCTTGCTCTCCGTTCTGTAGCACTTCGCTGTCCAGTGTTCCCCAACTGTCGTAACGGGGTTGACGTTTCCAGTTATAGCGTACTCCAAGTGCATGCCCGTTGCCGAACGTATAATTGGCCGAAAGCATGGTGTAGAGGTTCTGCGAATGTTCCTTTTCGTCCATGTGCATGTGCTGGTTCCACAGCTTGTCCAGATAAGTATCCTGCACAACGTTTCTTTCGCTCCATGCATGCCCGTCGGAAGCGGCCAGCATGCCCGACAGGTCGAAGCCTCCCGAGCGGTAGTTGAAGTTGAACTGGTCGAGCACCGTCCAGTCGTACTGGTACTGTCCCAACAGCCGGTTGTTGAAGCCGAATCCTTCGCCCGGCGCACGCTTGGTGGTGATGCGCACCACCGCCTTCACCGAAGCCGCATAGCGGGCGCCGGGATTGTTGATTACCTCTACCGACTTGATGTTGTCACTGGCCAGCTGGTCCAGTTCGGAGGAGTCGCGCACCTTGCGCCCGTTGATGTACACCTCCGCCGCTCCGCGTCCGAAGACGCTTACTGCCCCGCCACCGGCCGATACACCCGGTATGCGGTCCAGCAGGTTTTCTGCCGTTCCTGCCTTCTCCAGTATGGTTCCGGCCACGTTCGTAATGCTGGCTCCGTTCTTCAGCCTCGTCTTGGGCAGGTCGCCCTTCACCACCACTTCGTCCAACAGTTGCGCATCGGCTTTCAGTTGCAGCGACAGCTGTTCGCCCGGCCCGCATTCCTTATATAAAGTGGTATAACCGATGCACGACACTTTCAGCACGCCTTTCCCGCCTTCTGCCGACAGGCTGAAACTACCATCCTCGCCGCTCACCGCTCCCGCTACAAATGCCGAGTCGGGCAGGGAGAGGAAAACGACATTGGCGTAAGATAAGGGTTGCTGTTGCTCGTCCGTCACTTTTCCGGTCAGTGTCTGACCGCTTGCACATATTGCCATTGCCAACAACAATATGCAGGTTGATAGTCGCTTCATTGTAATATTTTTATCGTAAAAGACTTTTAATAGAATATTATTCGATGTTTTTATTTGAATATTTAGTTTTTTTGACGAGATCTTTCCATAATTCAGTATCAGAACGTATGGCTGCTATTAACAATAATATATTTTCTAAATGTTGTTTATTCTTTTGGCATAATTCTTTTTTTGGATGTAGTAAATATTTTTTCTTATTTTCATCGTAGAACCATGTTCTGGAACAACCGCCACAGATTTTATTAGCCCAACAAGAATCACAGACTTCATTATGTTCTATGTTGGCGGGGAAATATTCTTGTTTAAATTGAGGTGAGTTGAAAATATTCACATCAGATATGTTCCCTAAGCGATTAGATGGTTCTCCGGTATTGATGTGGCAAGGGTAGATGTCACCATTTGTGGCAACAGCAAAAATAGTATGGGCTATTCCGCACATCAATTTGGGGCGTTTCTGATTTATGGCATCGAGAATGCTCCAAAATCCTTCTGGAAATATATAACTCCCCTCTTGTTTCCACTTTTCAAACGAAAAGTCATGCCAAAAATCTACATTTGCATGCTGCTGCACACTAAGTTCTTCAATAACATCTCCCGCAATGCCAAATTCATCTTCAATCGCTTTAGAAATGTCCCATGTTGAAAGCCCTTTTTCTATATGATATTGAGTGTAAGTCGCTTCGTAACGTATATTTACAGTTGTTTCCGTTTTTAACGAATGAATAAAAGAATGAATTTTAAGATAACTTCCTTTTCCATTTGCAAATACTCTATTGGCATCATTATCTTTGCCTATCCCATCAATGCTAACAGTAACGAAAGACAAGTTATCTCGAATAAAGTTCAATATGTTATCATTTAAAATAGTCCCATTAGTAATCATTCCAAATTTAGGCATAAATTTCACAAGTCCACTTGCATATCGCTTGCTAAATTCTGCACATATATAACTCATTACTGGTACATTTAATAATGGTTCGCCACCAAAAAACACGATATATTCTACAGAATCAAAGTTTTTAGAACAAAAATCTATAAAGTTCTTTGCAACATTCAAAGACATCAATGAACGATCCTGATTATAACTTCCTCCATTAGCATAGCAATATTTGCAACGTAAATTACAATCATTAGAAACATGTAGTGTAATCCTTTCAATAATTCTTTCAGAAGTAGTCTGAGAGGTAGCTCTTTTTCCTTGTAAGGATTCTAATAATTTTGATATTTGTATTTCTGAACATTGGTGTTTTTCCGAAATATTAGTTAAACTAACTCCATTTTTAAATGCTTTTATAATTTCATACGTGAGATTACTAACTTTAAATAAATTCATTGAATATTCGTCGTAAACTACATTTACATGATTCCCAGTCATTATATGCATTGATGACAATTTATTTGCAGAGTTCATATCATATTATATTCAAAAATTTCTATCTATTTTAATTCACGTATTTGGTTATAAATAAAGTGGAGAGGAAAAGACTATTTTTCCTCTCCATTCAAGGGGACATTCGAAACTTATGGCTGTTCTACAAGTTCACCACTTGTTCCAGTGTTTTCTTTAAGGTTACATTTTCCATTGCATACACCACAGCCAGTGCCTTCACCATTACATTTTCCATTAGAAACAATGCAACCATTGTGGCGAACGCCTCCTTCGAGTTCTTCCATTTCAGATAAGTCCAGTTTCTCTACTGACAGATCGGCATTTAATTTTTCTTCTTTCATTTTAGTACAATTTTAAATTAAACAATATGTTTGTCTATCACGCTGCAAATGTAAAAGGGTAGAGTCCAACGTAGCTGGACTGTACGTTTAAACTGAGGAAAAAACTTTTATTTTACATTATTTAAGATAAATGAAATGTACTTTATAAGGTTTCAATGCTCAACAAAAGATTTTTATGGGATTAATTGTGTATTTTCAATTTAACTTTTACTTTTGCATGCGCAAAATACGACTATTTGTTTCATAATGATCCATACAATCTTGCCTATGATACACAATGCATTTGTCCAATCCGTAATAAGTATTTTTGCATGTATTATCCTGTTTTCGTGTCATAATTCTGTGCAAAATTCTGCCACTCCCCTGCTGCCCGAACTGCAACAGGCCGAATCCATCATGTACGAATCGCCCGACAGTGCGCTCCGCCTGCTTCAATCGATGCCAGTTCCTCAGTCTTCTGACCGGCTACAGTATGCCACGTGGGCTTTGTTTACCACACAGGCACGCTACAAGCTCTATATGCAGCAGTCGGATTCCCTGATAAACATTGCCTATGATTTTTTTATGAAACAGGGGGATACGCAGCGTAAGGCTTTGGCTTTGTATTATAAAGGAGCCATTTGCAAAGAACAGCAACAAATAGAGGAGGCACATGAATATTTCCTTCAGGCGGCGGAGGAGGTGGAAAAGACAACCGATTATCAGTTGGGGCATTTGATCTATGGAGGATTGGCAGATACATACGCTTATCAAAATTTGAATGAGTATGCTTTAGAAGCCAGTCAGAAAGAAATGATGTTTGCACAAAAAAGTCAGAATCCATTTTATATCAGCTCAGCATTTGTATCTAAGGCAAGAATTTCTAGTATCTCTAACAAATTAAAAGAATCCGTTAGATATTATAAGAAAGCTCTTTATTTAATGGAACAACATAAAGAAAATAAATCTATTTGTGGAATAAGTTATGAACTTGGAGCAACCTATAATAAATTAGGAATTTATGATTCTGCTCTATATTTTATGCAGAAAGCGAAGATTATAGATCCAACAGCGCAAACAGCTTCCATATTCATTACCATTGGAGAAACATATTCTAATTTGAACAGACCAGATTCTGCTATTCATTATTTTAATCAGGCATTGTGTGATAGTAATATCAGTATTTCACAAATAGCCGATGTTCATCAACGTCTCTCTTTTGCCTATAAACAAAAGAAAGATTATCGGTCCGCTGCCGAACATTGCTTTGAAATGTCTTGGTATCTTGACTCCCTGCACCGTGCAGATAAGAGTCGTGCTTTGATTGAAATCCAAGAGAAGTATGACCAGCAGAAACTGATCAACGAGAAGAACGCCTTGAAGATGAAAAAGGATGCCGTAGTTCGGAACGCCCTGGTAGGTCTGATTGCTGCCTTGCTGCTGATAGCTGTCCTTGTCTATGCTTATCAGAAGAAACTGCTCCGTAAGGAACGGCGCATACAGGAAGCGGAAGAGGAAATCCGCAGCAAATCGGTCCGCATTCAGGAAAACGAACAGACCATCAGCCTGAACCGCAAACGCATGCAGGAATTAGAAGAACAGATGGAAGCCGACAAGGGAATGCAGGAAGAATTGGAAGAGCAACGGAAGGCTTTGACCGAAATCGCTCGGCACAACGACCGGCTGGAGGAGGAGAACCGCAGCTTGCAGCGGGACATCGACGGCATGTCGGTCATGCTGAAGGAGAAATCCGTGGAACTGGAACAACTGGATGTGCTCTCGAAGGAAAACCTGCGCCTGCACGACCGCGAATGGTTCTTGTCCAGTCTGCTGCTGGAGAACGACGAGACCCTCCGCCACCTGAAGCAATCGCCCCATTACATCCGCAAAGAGGAGTGGGAGGTCGTCAAGCGGAGCATCGATCGGCTGTTCGATCACTTTACCCGCCGGTTGGCCGCTGCCATCCCTTCGCTGACGGAAAACGAATTGCAGCTGTGCTGCCTCATCAAGCTGCATTTTTCCAATCCAGCCATTGCCTCGATGCTGGCCATCGAAGCGGCTTCTGTCTCGAAACGGAAGTTTCGGCTGAAGGAACGCATCATTCAAAAGACCGGGACTTGGAGCGCTGGAACCACCTTGGAACTCTGGCTGTGGAATTTTTAAAGCATCCGAAAAAAGAATAAGATATGAAAATAGTGCATATTATAGTCCTTATAACAACTGCTGTATCTGCTTTGCTCTCGTGCGGTAACCACGCAAAGCCTTCTGCCACTCCCCTGCTGCCCGAACTGCAACAGGCTGAATCCATCATGTACGAATCGCCCGACAGTGCGCTCCGCCTGCTTCAATCGATGCCAGTTCCTCAGTCTTCTGACCGGCTACAGTATGCCACGTGGGCTTTGTTTACCACACAGGCACGCTACAAGCTCTATATGCAGCAGTCGGATTCCCTGATAAACATTGCCTATGATTTTTTTATGAAACAGGGGGATACGCAGCGTAAGGCTTTGGCTTTGTATTATAAAGGAGCCATTTGCAAAGAACAGCAACAAATAGAGGAGGCACATGAATATTTCCTTCAGGCGGCGGAGGAGGTGGAAAAGACAACCGATTATCAGTTGGGGCATTTGATTTATGTGGGATTGGCTGATACGTATGCATATCAGCATTTGAATGAATATGCGTTGAAAGCAGCTCAAGAAGCCTATAGGTATGCTATTGCAAGTAAAAGTTATAACTATATAAGTTCTGCTTTAGTTCTTCAAGCAAGGATATGTAGTAGCTTAACTAAATATAATGAATCTATTGAATACTATAAAAAGGCAATGTCATTTGCAAAAGATAAGCAAAGAAATGGGATAAAATGCGAGTTGGCTTCTGTATATAATAAGGTAAGAGACTATGATTCGGCACTCTATTATGTACGTGAAATGATGGATTTGAATAACGAATACAGTGTTCGAGAAAATGCAGCAGGTTATTTAGTAAGTGGTGAGACTTACTATAATATAGGGAAAATAGACTCTGCTATTTATTATTTTCAGCAAACTTTAACAGCTTGCGATGTGAATATTACACAAATTACAGACGCTCATCAGCAACTTTATTTTGCTTACAAGCAGAAGAAGGATTATCAGTCCGCAGCCGAACATTGTTTTGAAATGTCTTGGTATCTTGACTCCCTGCACCGTGCAGATAAGAGTCGTGCTTTGATTGAAATTCAAGAGAAGTATGACCAGCAGAAACTGATTAACGAGAAGAACGTCTTAAAGATTAAAAAAGATGCTGTAGTTCGTAATTCTCTGATAGGATTGGCTGTAGCTATGCTGCTGGTGGCCTCTCTCATTTATGTTTACCAAAAGAAATTGCTCCGCAAGGAACGTCGTATTCAAGAAGCGGAAGAAAAAATTCGCTCCAAGTCTGTTCATATCCAGGAAAACGAACAGCTTATCAACCGCAACCGCATGCGCATGCAGGAACTGGAAGAACAGATGGAAGCCGGCAGGGGAATGCAGGAAGAGCTGGAAGAACAGCGGAAGACTTTGGCCGAAATCGCTCGGCACAACGAACAGTTGGAAGAAGAAAATCGCGGCTTGCAACGGGACATCGACGGTATGTCGGCCATACTGAAGGAGAAATCCGTGGAACTGGAGCAACTGGATGTGCTCTCGAAGGAAAACCTGCGGCTGCACGACCGCGAATGGTTCCTCTCCAGTCTCTTGCTGGAGAAAGACGAGACCCTACGGTGTCTGAAACACTCACCCCACTACATTCGCGAGGAGGAGTGGGAGGCTATCAAACGGAGTGTTGATCAGCTTTTCGACCACTTCACCAAACGGCTGACAGCCGCCATCCCCTCGTTAACGGAAAACGAACTACAATTGTGCTGTCTCATCAGGCTGCATTTCTCTAATTCTGCTATTGCTACCATGCTGGCCATTGAAGCGGCTTCTGTCTCGAAACGGAAGTTCCGGCTGAAGGAACGCATCATTCAAAAGACCGGGACTTGGAGCGCTGGAACCACTTTGGAGCTATGGTTGTGGAACTACTAAAGCATCCGATGTCCATATCAGATAAAACACGAAAAAGGTAATACGCGAATAAACAGCGTATTACCTTTTTTTATTTGTCCATACGCAGTCTATGTCCAGTCTATGAAAAACTACTTAAAAGTTGATAACTTTGCGCTGTAATTAATCGTAAAAGCATATGTATATTATGAAAATCAATGGAAATCAATGGAAATTTTGGACTGTGACTCTCATGATGTGTTTATTCCCTTTAGTGGGTTATTCAATGATTTTGGAGGAAAGAGAAATCCCTTTAGAGGGAAGTTGGATTGCTAGTTCTGTAGAGCGAAGCCTCTTTTTGCCATTCACCGCCTACTACGATGAAAGCAACTTGACCATCCAAAACAAGACCCCTGAGTATAACCTGACCATCACCCTTACCGATAAGGCAGGCAGTCCAGTATATACAATGGAGGTTTCGCAAGAGAACAGTGCATTCATCACCATTCCGCTTGACGGATTGGGTAGAGGCGAGTATTGCCTCACCATCAGCCATCCGGAAGCCGGCTACGTCTATGGAACTTTTAATTTATAACCGCCATGAAACGAATTGATTTGAAAAAAGTGTTGCACATGGATTTTCTGATTCAGCACCGGTGTACAGGCAATGCCGTAGAATTTGCCCAAAAGCTGGACCTGTCCCGCTCGGCCTTATTCAATTATTTGGACTACATGCGCAACGACCTGGGTGTCGGCATCTTGTACGACAGGTACGGAGAAACCTATTGCTACGACGGAGTAGGACTGTATGGAGCATTGGGGTTCAAAGAAACAAATTAGGGAATAACGATGTACAGTTTCTTGTTCGATATTCCACCGGTTCTCGGTCAGGTCAGGGTCACGTTGCGTTTGGCCGAACGGTTGCATGACGATGACTGTGAAGTATGCTATACCGATACTTCGGACAGCGCTTTTACAGATCAGCTGCTTGAACAAGGCATCGGACGGATCATTTATCCCACAGACTTGCAATGGTTCAGACCCGACCTCACCCTGCTGGATTTGTCGCTGAACGTACGGGCAGAAGTCTATGCGCGATACGGAATACCTACCTTATACGTGACTACGTATGACGGGACGGCGCGGCAAGAAACGCTTGACGGAATTCCCCTGTTGCGCCTTCCGCCATCGCCCTGCCGGCCATTGTCGCGAAACGTGAGGGAAACAGATTTTCTTGATAAAATAAAGGAAATCAGGCAAAAGAAACTGCGTGCCGTCATCATCGGCATTCTGGAAGAAAATACGCGAAACACAGCCGGTATGAAACAGATTTATCGGATTGTCCGGCATTGTGCATCGGAACATACCAACTACCAGTTCATCCTGCTTACCGGTAGCGAAGAGACGGAGGAGGAGCTGTTGGCACTACCCGAGAATGTCTGTTTATATCGGCCGGGCAACTTGCATGATTTGCTGAAAGTCTGCGACCTTGCACTGACTGCCGAAGGGGGAGATGCGTCTGACGACTGTATCTTCGCTCATATACCTGTCTGGCAATTATCCGGTAGGGCACAAAGAAAGCTGACTCCCGGAAAATTGGATAAAGAAATCCAGGCCAGGCTCAACAATCTGGAATATCTGGCAGAACAACAAAGGCAATTGAGTTCCTTCTACGAACAGGAAAATTTGAAAATAGACCAGTTGGCCCGCCAACTGGTAGCAAACCTAAAACTGAAAAACAGGAAATGAAACGATTCCCATTCTACAAGCAACTGGATGCCATGGACTGCGGCCCTACCTGCCTGCGCATGATAGCGAGTTACTATGGCAAGCACTTCTCGGTGCAGCAATTGCGGGAACACTCCTACATTCAACGTACAGGAGTAAACCTGCTGGGCATCAGTGAAGCGGCAGAAAGTATCGGGTTGCGCACGACCGGCATCAGGACCACATTGGAGAAACTGAAACAACACTCCAAGCTGCCCTGCATCCTGCATTGGAAACAAGAACATTTTGTGGTGCTCTACCAAGTGGAACAAGCCAAAGGAAAAAGCTGGTTCTACATAGCCGACCCGGCTTACGGACTATTGAAATACGAAGAAGAAGAACTGAAACGATGCTGGATAAGCACGCGGCAGGGGAATATGGAAAAAGGTATTGCCCTGCTACTGGAAGTGACTCCCCAATTCTATGAAACGGAACCCATCAAATATGAAAGATTGTCATTATGGTATCTGTTCAGGTATGTACGCCCTTATCGTAAAGCAATGATGCAACTGGGGCTGGGGTTGCTGGCGGGGAGTGTTTTGCAATTGGTCTTCCCCTTCCTGACACAGACCATTGTGGATCAGGGCATCGGGCATCGTAACCTGAACTTTATTCAACTGGTATTGGCGGCACAGCTGGTACTGGTATTCAGTCGTACCCTGATCGAAGTAATCAGGCGGTGCATCCTGTTGCATGTAAGTACCCGGGTGAATGTTGCGCTCATCTCCGATTTTCTGTCCAAACTTATGCGCCTGCCTATGCGCTTTTTCGACAGTAAACTGGCCGGTGACCTGATACGCCGCATCGAAGACCACGACCGTATTGAAAGTTTCTTGACCCAGTCGGTGCTACAGATGCTGTTTGCATCGTTTACAATACTTATCTTCGGTAGCGTGCTGGCCATTTACAACTGGAAGATTTTCCTGATATTCCTTGTTTTTAGTCTGCTCTATGTAGGATGGGTGATGCTGTTTATGCGCAAACGTGCCGACCTGGACAAGAAAAATTTTGAGCAGATGGCCGTTAACCAAAACAACCTGATACAGCTAATCTACGGGATGCAGGACATCAAGCTGCTGGGATGTGAACAACAAAAGCGTTGGGAATGGGAAAACATACAGGCATCTCTGTTTCACATCAGCATCAGTTCGTTGAATCTGGGGCAATGGCAGCAAGTGGGTGCCGTACTGATCAATGAAGTGAAGAATATCCTGATTACTGTCATGTCGGCTATGGCTGTTCTGGACGGAAGTATTACGCTGGGCGTGATGCTCTCCATCCAGTATATTATCGGACAGATGCAAGGTCCTGTCGGCCAGTTTGTCTCGTTTGTGCAGGCCACACAGGATGCACGCCTGAGTTTGGAGCGTCTGGGCGAAATACACGGAAAGCCTGATGAGGAAAACGTAGGAACTCTGACAGATACGACTATTTCAGGGAAAGACGGCATCCACTTGCGTAACCTGTCGTTCACTTACGGTTCGGAGAAATCACGCCGTATCATCAAGGATCTGACGCTTGACATACCGGCAGGTAAAACAACTGCCATCGTAGGCTTGAGCGGGAGCGGAAAGACAACCCTTATCAAGTTGATGCTGGGCTTCTATCCGCCTACGGCAGGAAATATTGATATCGGGAAAAAATCGCTGCAACGGATCAGTTTCAAAGAATGGCGCAAACATTGCGGTGTAGTCATGCAGGAAGGATTTATTTTCGGTGATACCATTGCCAACAACATAGCTCCCAATGGTGAAACGATAGACAGGGAACGCATGGCTTATGCGGTAGAAATGGCTAATATACGCGATTTCATCGAAGGCCTTCCATTGAAGTACAACACCAAAATAGGGAATACCGGACAGGGACTGAGCCAAGGACAGAAACAACGAATCCTGATTGCACGTGCCATCTACAGGAATCCGGACTATTTGTTTTTCGATGAAGCGACCAATGCACTGGATACCGATAACGAAAAGGTTATCCAACAGAACTTAGACCGATTTTTCAAGGACAGAACCGTTGTTGTCGTGGCACATAGGTTGAGTACCGTGCGGAATGCCGACCAAATAGTTGTGCTGAAAGAAGGAGAGATAACGGAAAAAGGAACGCACAGCGAACTGATAGCCAGACAGGGAGATTACTACCGACTGGTGAAAAACCAACTGGAACTGAACGCCTGAAAAAATAGTGAAACATGGAGGAAATCTACAAACCTGAACATATAGAAAAAATAGAAACCTATTCTGCGGACAACCAGCAGGACATATTGGGCGATTTGCCCGGATGGCTGATTTATACAGGAAGTTATATCGTTTACGGGCTGATAACACTTCTCATTGTGGGCAGCGCCGTATTCCAATATCCTGACGTGATAGAGCAACCGATACAGATTGACGAAACGGGTAGTGTGGAATGGATTACAGCCAACCATTCGGGTATGATAGACCGTTTTTTTGTGGAGGACGGGGCCAAGGTCAATGCCGGAGATACGTTGGGTATATTCAAGAACCCAGCTTCGCTGAGAGACGTACAGATATTCTGTCTGGTACTGACCAACGTAGAGTACTACTACCGTACCCACGACGCGGACTATTTGCGCCAATATCCTTTCGACCTGATTCTGGGAGAAATGACACCGGCCTATGAGCAATTTACGCAAGCGACAAGAAACTGCCTGATGTACCATGATTTTGACGTGTACCCTCGAAAGAAACAGTTCTTGGAGGAGGAATTAAGAATATTGGAAGCAAGCGGAGAAGCCGATGCCTTGACCACACTGAGGGTGAAAAGGGAAATGTTCGAACTGGAAACCGAGCATGAGCAGGAATTGGGCAGAAACAGCAGGATGTTGGAACTGGCCTATGAAAACATGGTTAATCAATTGAGGACTTGGGAAAATAAGTATCTGATAAAATGCAGGAATAGCGGAACGGTGACTTGGGGTAAAAGGTGGGGCATGGGTGAACGGATAACGGAAGGAGATACGCTATGTACCGTGCTGTCGGAACAACGTGGAACGCCGGTCGGCCACATACGGCTGGCCGAAGCACAAGTTTCGGAAATATCGGCCGGAGATAAGGTGAACATTTCGCTGAACAAATATCCGTCGCATACCTATGGCAAACTGACCGGTGAAGTAGCTTCCATATCCTTTATCCCCCACAACAAGAGTTATGCTGTAGAAGTGGCCTTTCCTCATGGTCTGGTTACATCCAACGGCCAAAAGATTGACTATAATATAGGATTGAGCGGACAGGCGGAAATTGTGACTGCCAGCAAAACGGTCATAAGTAGGATATTCGAACCTATCAGACAAATTTTTAACTTTTAAAAACTACATGAGTATGGAAGAAAAAGCAAAGCAAGAAAAACTGGAACAGATCATTGACGGACATGAATGTGAAGAAGAACCGTTGGATTTGGATGAACTGATGGACTTTGAAGGCGGTAAGGAAGATATCCCGATAAAGGCGTGTGGCTTGGGCTGTTATTTAGGAGGTGTGAAGGAAATCGAAACCGGTACACAGAATGGAGACGCAGGAACTGAAGCTTGATGAAGTCTATGTGCTCAATCCTTATTATCGGTTGAGGCATGACATTCGCCGGAGTATTCTGTATGCCAAGGGCGGGACGGACTCTGTCTGTTCCCGCAATTGGTGTACTTTTATTCATCCGCTCCACGCCGTACTGCTGAGCTTTTTTACCTACAACCGTCCGTTAAAAGAAAACCTGATGCGGTTGAGTGATTTCTTTTCTCGGACAGAAGAAGAAATGGCGCGATGGGTCGCTGCGTTTGTAGATAATCCCCGGCCTTTGCTGGTGCATTGTGGACAAACAGACATCCATTTCCCCAATAGGGTCTTGACTACCATGAAGGAAGAATGGAAAGATATGGCATTTACCTGCTTGGATGCAGACCGTTTTTTGTGGAAGAAATTGGACCTGACTACTCGCAGGCTTTATACAGGCCCGCTCATTGTTACTTTGATGTTGACTAACCGATGTGTGACCCACTGTGCTTATTGCTATGCAGATACCGTAACACCAGTTAACCGACCGCTTTCTACCGACCGTTTGCTGGAGCTGATACATGAGGCTGCCCACCTACAGGTAAGCCATATCAACTTGATGGGAGGGGAAGTCTTTTTGCATCGGGATTGGCCGACATTATTGAAAGAGTTGGTACGTTTGGACATTGCACCTGAATTTATTTCGACTAAAATACCATTGGATGAAATCATTATTGGCAAACTGCGCTCATGTAATTATCAAGGTGTCATCCAAGTGTCATTGGATGCTGTTTCGCCTACTTTGATTGGCAGGCTGACCGGTAGAGACACCCATTATGCACAAGCCATACTGAAAAGCCTGATGCTGCTGGATGAGAGCGGAATCGGTTATCAGATTGCTACCGTACTGACAAGCCTTAACTGTCGGACTGATGTATTGAGAGAAATGTATGAATACTTATGTCAGTTGAAACATTTGCGTGATTGGAGATTAGTACCTGTGAGCAATTCCATCACCAAACCTTACAATCGTTTTGCCGTGCTTAAACCTTCTGAAGTGCAATTACGGGAAGTGATGGGGCAAATAAGGCGGTTAACCCAACAGTCCAGTCCCTTTCCCATAATATTGGGAACAGATGTATTGGAACAACAGTTCGGTAGAACAAAAGGGGGCAGTTGCCAGTTCAAAGGCAGCGAATGTTCGGCACTGACCAGTCATTTGTTTGTCTTGCCCGACGGTAAAGTAAGCATTTGCGAACAACTATATTGGAATGACCGCTTTCTTATAGGGGACGTATCGCAGGAGTCGTTGGTTGATGTCTGGAATTCGGACAAGGCGCATCGGTTATATACTCTGAGCCGAAAAGATATACAACCTCAAAGCTATTGTAGTAAATGCGATTTGTTCGAGTCCTGTTTCAGGTATCAGAACAGATGCTGGAGTAACATTATGAAAGCTTATGGAGCTGACTGTTGGGATTATCCGGACCCACGCTGTGTCTATGCTCCTCCTATGAAAAATAGTTTAGGATATGACTGAAGACGAACTGGAAAAAATAAAAAAGTCATTCGTACGAGCCAAGGAATGTAGCACGGGAACTGCCTGTCTGATGAGTGTTATACACTATTATGGCGGTACGGCAGACATTGCCCAAATGGAAAAATGGTGTACGGAAGAAAAAAAGCACGAATTGAAATCTATGTGTCGGGCCGCAAGCATGGTGCACATGGATACTCGGTTGGAAAGACTAAGGATGGAAGAATTGAAAGAACGGAAACTGCCTGTCATCATCCTGGCCCAAAACGATTATGGGCGGGTGGATTATGCGGTGTGTTATGGAATGAACGGAAGTCGCTTTATCGTATGGGAACCCCGGTATGGACCTGTCTTATACTGGCCAGAAGAATTGGAAACATTATGGATGTATGGGATAGCCATGACACTTTATCCGGGAAACGGTTTTCAGGTTAATTTGCATCTGAAATGGTGGGAATTATATAGTTGGAGTAAAAGTCTGAAACGGAAATGGGAACATTGGAAAGAATGGATTGCAGTAGAGGTATTGCCGTATTTCCGTTGGTGAAAACTTTAGTTTCACTTAGTAACGTCTTACGCACGCATTTTTCTAATGAAGGATAAGACAATGTGAAAAAATCGTTTTTACTTGTATTTTTCGAATAGTATTCCGTACTTTTGTGACAGATTCAATAACTAAAAACACATATTTATGGAAAATCAGGAAAATAATAACGGACAGTTACAAATAGAATTGAAGGAAGACGTGGCTCAAGGCACTTATTCGAACCTGGCTATCATTACTCATAGCAGTTCGGAGTTTGTATTCGATTTCGTACGCGTGTTGCCGGGAATGCCCAAGGCAGGTGTGCAGTCGCGTGTCGTTATGGTGCCCGAGCATGCTAAACGTCTGCTTCGTGCGTTGGAAGAGAATATTGCCAAATACGAAAGAGTGTTTGGCGAAATCCGGGTACCTCAGGAAGGTGCCGGCCGTCAGGCCATCTTCCCGTTGAAGGGTGAAGCCTGATGCTATAAAAGGCATTCTATATAATAAAGTAAGGAGGACAAGCCAGTGGCAGAACCAAGGGGCTTGTCCTCCTTCGTTTATAAAAAACACTGAGGGTGCTGTGTTTATTTAGGTACACCGTATACGGCCAGGTCGCCCAGCTCTTCTTCGATGCGGAGCAGCTGGTTGTACTTGGCCATGCGGTCCGAACGGCTCAGCGACCCGGTCTTGATCTGCCCGCTGTTGGTGGCTACGGCAATGTCGGCAATGGTGGCATCTTCCGTTTCGCCCGAGCGGTGCGAGGTGACGGTGGTGTAGCCGTGGCGGTGGGCCATTTCGATGGCGTCGAGCGTTTCGCTCAACGAGCCGATCTGGTTGACCTTGATCAGGATGGAGTTGGCGCAACCTTCGGCAATGCCTTTGCGGAGGAACTCGACGTTGGTGACAAAGAGGTCGTCGCCTACCAGCTGGCAGCGGTGCCCGATGCGGGCGGTCAGCTTCTTCCAGCCTTCCCAGTCGTTTTCGCTCATGCCGTCTTCGATGGAGTCGATGGGGTACTTGTTGATGAGTTCCTCCAAGTAGGCTATCTGTTCGTCGGCAGAACGTTTCTTGCCTTGGGGGCCTTCGAAGAGGGTGTAGTCATAGACTCCGTCTTTATAGAATTCGCTGGAAGCACAGTCCATGCCTATCTTGACGTCTTTGCCCGGTTCGTATCCGGCAGTGCGGATGGCAGCCATGATGCAGTCCAGTGCATCTTCGGTGCCGTTCAGGGCAGGAGCGAATCCGCCTTCATCGCCTACAGCCGTGCTGAGTCCGCGTTCGTGAAGCACTTTCTTCAGTGCATGGAACACTTCGGCCCCCATGCGCAGTCCTTCGCGGAACGACGGTGCACCTACGGGCCGTATCATGAACTCCTGAAAGGCGATGGGAGCATCGCTGTGCGAGCCACCATTGATGATGTTCATCATGGGAACGGGCATCACATAGGTGTTGGTACCGCCGATGTATCGGTACAAGGGAATGTCGAGGGCATTGGCGGCTGCTTTGGCTACGGCCAGTGAGACGCCGAGAATGGCGTTGGCTCCCAGGTTCGACTTGGTAGGTGTGCCGTCCAGTTGCAGCATCTTGTGGTCGATGGCGCGTTGTTGAAGTGCCGACATGCCGATGAGGGCAGGGGCAATTACATAGTTTACGTTGTCTACGGCTTTCAGAGTGCCTTTGCCGCCGTAGCGTTGCCTGTCGCCGTCGCGCAGCTCCAAGGCTTCGTGTTCGCCGGTTGATGCGCCCGAGGGTACGGCGGCACGCCCCATGGCGCCGCATTCCAGTGTTACGTCTACTTCTACTGTCGGGTTGCCGCGCGAGTCGAGTATCTCGCGGGCGATGATTCTTTTTATATTCATACGCTTTTGTTTTTAGGGTTTGTTACATAAATGGCAGGTGGCCGATCGGTGTCTTCGCCGGTATCTGCCAGATGGCACTTTCGGGTGCCGTTTCTTCTCAAATAACAGTTGAGGAGTGTGCAATGTTCGGTTGTCTTCGCCGCAGGTTTGCCGTCCGTGACTTGGGTTGCAACATTGCCGGGTGTTTGATTGGGAGGTTTGTGCGATGGATGTGAAATGTGTAATGACCGTGAAAAATAATACGTTAAAAATAAATAATTGTACGTAGTGCATTGATTATTCAAAACTTATTAGTATCTTTGCAGCCCAAAAGTGTATAGTTTTGAATTAATATAAACAATAATATATAACTAAAAACAATTAAAATGCCTACAATTCAGCAATTAGTAAGAAAAGGACGCGAAGTGCTGGTGGAGAAATCAAAGTCTCCAGCCTTGGACTCTTGTCCTCAAAGACGTGGCGTTTGCGTGAGAGTGTATACAACCACTCCGAAGAAGCCGAATTCAGCTATGCGTAAAGTAGCTCGTGTACGTTTGACCAATGGTAAAGAGGTGAACTCTTATATTCCGGGAGAAGGTCACAACTTGCAGGAACACTCTATTGTATTGGTACGCGGCGGTCGTGTGAAAGACCTTCCGGGTGTACGTTATCACATCGTACGTGGTACTTTGGATACTGCAGGTGTTGCAGGTCGTACACAAAGACGTTCCAAATACGGCGCAAAACGTCCGAAACCGGGTCAAGCAGCTCCTGCTAAGAAGAAATAATCTGGTGGCCTGATTCCCAAAATAGGAAAATTTAAAGTAATAACTTACGTTTTAGTTTGTTGGAAATGCTAAAGGTTGAGTAAATTCTCCGGAGGGAGAGTTGAAGAAGACAGAAGTAAACAACCAAGAACGAAAAACATTATTCTTTCAGACAAATGAGAAAAGCAAAACCAAAAAAACGCGTTATCCTTCCGGATCCCGTGTTCAATGATGTAAAAGTTTCCAAGTTCGTGAATCACTTGATGTACGATGGAAAGAAGAACACTTCTTATGAAATCTTCTATGCTGCGTTGGAAACAGTGAAGAACAAAATGCAGAACGAAGAGAAATCCGCTCTTGAAATCTGGAAAAAAGCTCTGGATAATGTGACTCCTCAAGTGGAAGTTAAGTCTCGCCGTGTGGGTGGTGCTACTTTCCAGGTTCCTACAGAAATCCGTGCTGACCGTAA
>ENA-UOJS01001163-UOJS01001163.1-human-gut-metagenome-genome-assembly--contig:-C74-NODE-1163-length-23133-cov-8.933963_pt1 | contig 23133 bp, 14 predicted proteins | sample MGYA00242355_ERZ723902 | MGnify/ENA metagenome assembly ERZ723902
CACTTCCGCCGTCTGTGTCAAAGCTGATGGTGTAGCGGTTGACTGTCCACACGGGATAGAGCGTCACAGCCTCGTTTGCGGAGTATGTGCCGCCGAGCTCATAGACCTTGGCGCCGCCATCGGTCGTTGCCCATCCGGTCTGCGTGTAGCCGGTACGGGTAAAGAGCGCGCCGGGAAGGGTGAGATCGGTGCCGTATATCTTGGTCACGGTCGATGCCGCGCCGCTACCGTCCTTGCCGGGGTCACAGGTGATCGTAATGCGTTTTTCGAGTATCTTTATATACTTTGCCGCCGCTATGCTCTTGTCGGAGGTGCCGGTGACCGTCAGATCTGTGCCGTCGTTCTTCGCGCCTGCAAGCATTGTTCTGTCATTGGCTATCACAATGACGGGAAGCTCGGTGCCGCCGTCTATCGCCACGCCGCTCTCGGCATCGGTGGTGATGAGCGTCAGCGTGCCGCCGTTTACGGTGATCTTGCCGTATTCCGTAGTATAGTAGAGAGTTGTCGAGGCGGCTGCCTTTTTGCCCTTGATAGTGACGTTACCGCCGTTTACGGTGAAGTCGAACGCCGAAAGACCGATATTGCCGGACGAGACCGTTATATTGCCGCTTTCAACTATGATGTTGGTTGCAGCTACTATTCCGTCGAGCGCCATAGTGCCGTTACCTGTGACCTCAAGCTCGCCGTCGCCGCGGAAGGTGAGCGTGTAGCCCTCGAAAAGCATTATGCAGTAACCGTCGACCGTCTCTTCTACCGTGTTTTTGCCGATGAGAACGATATCAAGATCGCAGTTGTACGTCTTGAACTCCGGGTGTAAACCGTAAGGCATTATCGTTCCGAAGCCACCGGTCGATTTGAGGTGTGCATTGTTGAGCGTGAGGACACCCTTCCTCGTCTTTCCGTTTTCAATGAATTCGTATTTTACAGTGCCGTCGCCAAAGACATCGTCTTTGTTAGAGTCGGTGACCCACATGTAAACGCCGTTGTTCTCAAACGTTATCGGATAGATATAGTCAAATCTTCCGCCGGCAACGAACTTCGGAGTGCCGGTATACGGTGCGAGCTTCGGTATAAGTATCAGGGACTTGAACTCGGTATCATAGAAATTGATGTTGCGTCCGAGATTGGGGGCGTAAAGTTTACCATTGACCGTGCCGCCGTAGGCGTTGAGCACCGCGCTGACCTTGGTAGAGCCCGTAAAATAGATAGCGTAGCCGTCCGGATCGTTGCCGACCGTACCGCCGTAAAGATTGAACACACGGTCGTCGTTGCCGACGGCGACGCAGTAGTTCTCAGAGCCGTCTGTTGCCGTGTTTACAATGCTGCCGCCGTACATATTGAATGTGCCGCCTACATCCAGCACCGCGGTGTTCGAGCCGCACATCACACCACCACCCTTGCAGTCGGAAAGCGTAAGTGCCGAGGCGTATATACGTTCGGATCCCACCGTGACCGTTTTGCCATTCAGACAAAGCTTGATATCTGCGGTCGGGTACCAGTGAGACTTCAGCGTTACATCATTCATAAGGAAGTAGTTGCCCGCCGTGGTCGGAAGCGAATCGGTCGCCGTCCACGGTTTCCATATGATATCCGAGTGTGTCGTGTGGTCGCCGATGTTTGTTGAGCCGCCGCAGACGCAGTGGATATGCTGGGGTATGTAGCCGCAGACCGTGCATATATCATTTACGATAGTGTGCGCGGCTCTTTCGGTAGCTCCACAGCTGCATTCGCGGATGTGCTGGGCATCGCCGAAGGATACCCATGCGTAGTAGCCGTGAGTATGCGCATCTCCGGTCATGCCGCGAAGGGCGGGGAGCTGTTTGCTTACCACGGCAAAATAGACGCATTCGTCAGCCCATGGGTCGTCTCTTCCGGTCCTGCCTGCTTTGAGCAGTGCAAGCACGGTTCCGTCGGCAAATTCCCATAGACCCCTTTTCTCGACACTGCCCTCTTCGTCGGGTCTGAATCCGATGGCGTAAAACGACGAGGAGTCAAGATAATAGCAGTTCTTAAATGTCGTTGTACCGCCGCGGATCGTACCGCAGATGCCGCCCGCATTGAGACCGTTCGCTGCGCTCACGGTCCCCACGCTGTAACAGCTGCGTACGGTTATGCCATCTCCTTCCGTATAGCCTATGATGCCTCCGGCATAGCCGGTACCGACAACGTATACCTCGCCGATATTGATGCAGTCGGATATCGTACCCGCGAAGGCTCTGCCTACAATGCCGCCGCAACCCGCTTGATTCTGGGCGGCTCTGGTGCAATCCACCTTGCCGGTGTTGATGCAACTCTTCACCGTGCCGCCTTGCATCTCGCCTACAATGCCGCCTGCGGCTGAATTGTCGCCGTAAAGCTCCGTTATATGCCCGTCGTTGCGGCAGTTCTCGATCGTTGTCGTGCCGTAGATGCTCCCCGCAATGCCTCCGACAAAACCTTTGTCCGGAACGGTCGTGATGCGGCAGGCGCTGCGGCAATTCCGTATCGTTGAGTTTTGGACATATCCGGCAATGCCGCCCGCCATGCCCCTAATGCCGCTATCCGAAGCACAGCCGCGCTGTATATATCCTGTCACCGTCACATTCATGACCGTGGCGCCGTCAAGACTGGCAAAAAGACCGGCGGCGTATTCAGAATTATAAGTTGTGTAATACAGTCCTTTTATCGTGCGTCCCGAGCCGTTAAAGGTGCCGCTGTATGCGTTAAAGCTGTCGCCGATGGGTGTCCATTCCTCCGGCGTGGCGCCGATAAGACCGGTGGTATAGTTTCCGTCGTCGTCAAACGTGCCGTCGTTCAGCACGATATTATTGATAAGCATCGCGCAAGCACCGAGGTTCTGTGTCTGTCCGTTTGTACCGTTTACGATATCGCGGAAGAGGAGCAGCTGCTCTTTGTTGCCGATATTATAGGGATAAGCTGCGGTGCCGAGACCCTCCATGCGGATCACCTTCGTTCCGCTCACATACGCAAGGGATGCGGTCGGGGCTGCCGTGCCGCCCGTCACGTTGTATTTGCTTTCATGCTGGATGGTGCTATCGCTGTATATACTGTCGCCCGCGTTGGCTTGGCATCCTGTAATGCTGCCGCCGGTCATGTTGATACTGCCGCCGGGGAACATATATACACCGCCGCCGTAGCCTTCGGGATTGAGGACTCCGGAGAGCCCTGTGGCTTTGCAGCCGGTAATTGCGGCGCTGCCGGACATGGTAAATGTGCCGCCATCTGATACGGAAACACCGCCGCCGTTTATGGCGTTGCAGTTTTTAATGCTGCCGGCATTCATTTCAAATTTGACCAAATCAGGAGCTGTGTCATTGGCGTTTATATATACACCGCCGCCGTTGTTGGCTGTGCAGTTTTCTATGCTTCCGCCCTTCATGGTAAAAGCGGGCGTAACGCACTTGTACTGTCCGTTTTCTTCGGCGACCTTTCCTGCGCTCGACACATAAACGCCGCCGCCCTGATTTGCTTTGCAACCGGTGATGCTGCCGGCATTCAGGGTGAACACCGACTGGCCGGACAGGTACACGCCGCCGCCGTGGAAGGCAGAGCAGTTTTCGATGCGCGCGCCCATGCTCAGCGCAAAGGAACCGAGAACTGTATTCCCGTTTTCATCCTTTTCGGAGGTTACATGAACGCCTCCGCCGTAGTAGTAGCTGCCATAATAACTTTGAATACCGCAGCCGGAGATAACGGTCCTTCCTCCCACCATGCTGAAAGTACCGCCGTATACCATAACACCTGCCTGCGATTCGTTTTCTATCCTGCTGCCCGAGGTCATGGATACCTTGCCGCGCAGAATGAAAATTCCGACGCCGGTGGTGTACTTGGGCGTTTCCTCCGATCCGTCCGGAATGGTTACGGACGAATTGGTGATGGTGCCGCCCCACATGCTCAGGTCTCCCGTGGGACCTACATATATTCCGGTGCTGTTATCGCCCCATACGTCGATCTTGCCTGTTTTGCTCTCGTCGGAGTCGGTCAGGGTAAGGTTGGCGTTGACGGCGATACCGACGGGAAACGTATCCGTGACTCCTTTGCCGTTGTTGATATACCGTACGACCGAGACCATTCCCGGCTCCTTGAATGTCAGCGTGTGACCGTTCAGATCGATCTCGGTGGTGTAATTGATGGGCAGTGTGCCTCTCTCAACGGTTATGTTGTCCGTCAGCCTGACATTGCCGCCGCCGCTTCGGACAGCCGTAAACAGCTCTTCCTCGGTGGCGACGTCGGTGAACGACTGCGCCGCGATCGCCAGCACTGATGCCAGTGTGAGACAGCTCACAAGGCAAAGCGCGAGCATGATTATCGTTAGCTTTTTCTTCATTTGTTTCCCTCCGTATGGTGGTTGCACGGCATGTGCCGGATGCTGGTGCACGCAAGACACACGCAAAAATTGGTTTCGCATCTATTATATCATATCCGCCCGTAAAAGTCCATAGAGAATAATGCTTTTCCGCAAAAAATATCGGGAGCGGCTCGCGCGGCGAGTCGCTCCCTTAATGTGTTTGGGTTTATATTCCGACGGTATATTATGCGATTATCTTATCGCTGTCGCGGAATTGCAGGCGGTAAAGTCCGGCGTAAACGCCGTCGCGCGCCATAAGCTCGTCATGCGTGCCTTCCTCGGCTACATGACCGTTCGATATGACCGCTATCATATCCGCGCTGCGGATGGTCGAAAGCCTATGCGCCACGACTATCGTGGTACGCCCGCGGCACAGCTCGTCAAGCGCCTGCTGGATAAGTATCTCGGTCGTGTTGTCAAGCGCCGAGGTCGCTTCGTCAAGGATAAGTATCGCGGGATCCTTAAGGAATACGCGCGCTATGCTGAGGCGTTGCTTCTGACCGCCGGAAAGACGTACTCCGCGCTCGCCTATCTCGGTGTCGTAGCCGTGCTCAAGCGACATCACCCAGTCGTGTATGTTGGCGCGCCGCGCTGCCTCTATCACCTCTTCATCGGTGGCGTCAAGCCTGCCGTACAGGATATTGTCGCGTATCGAGCCGTTGAAAAGGAATACGTCCTGCTGCACTATACCGATGTTTCTGCGCAGCGAGTCAAGGGTCACATCGTTGATATCCTTGCCGTCAATGCATATCCTGCCGCCGCTTACCGGGTAAAAGTGCGGAATGAGGTGGCATATCGTGGTCTTGCCGCCGCCCGAAGGACCGACAAGCGCCAGCGTGCTTCCGTGCGGCACGTGCAGATTTATGCCGTGCAGTACCTCGGACGAGTGTGCCCCGGGGTCTGCGGAGGCGTATGAGAATTCCACATTTTCAATGTCGATGTCACCGCGAACGCGCCCCATGTCCTCGGCGTCCGGCTTTTCGGCTTCGGGTTCAACGTCCATTATCTCGCAAAAGCGTTCAAAGCCGGTCACGCCGTTCTGGTACTGTTCCATGAAGTTTATGAGCGTGGTGATGGGAGAAATAAAGAGGTTTACCGAAACGATAAAGGCGGAGTAATCGGCAAAGTCTATCCTGCCTGCGTAGAGGAATATGCCTCCGGCGATGAGGATTATGACGTTGAATACATCGGTGATAAAGGTGGATGAGGAATGGAATGCCGCCATTGCGCGGTATGCGCGCCGGCACGCCTCATAGAACTGGGTATTGCCGACTTCGAATTTCTCCATTTCCTTTTCGGCATTGGTGTAGGCTTTTGTTACGCGTATGCCGGAGATACTGCTTTCGATGGCGGCGTTTATCACGGCATTGCTCTTGCGGCGGTCGGCAAACGCTTCGCGCATCTGGCGGCGCAGGCGCAGGGAAACGAACAGCAACACCGGAACGCAGGCAAATATGATAAGCGTCAGCCACACGTTTATCAAGCAGAGGTAAATGAACGAGCCTATTATCATTACCGTGCTGATGATAAGATTTTCGGGACCGTGGTGCGCCAGCTCGCAAACGTCAAACAGGTCGCTCGTGAGTCGGGTCATTATTTTGCCGGTCTCGTGGTCGTCGTAGAAGGAGAAGGGCAGCCGCTCAAGGTGCGCAAACATATCGCGGCGCATCTGCGCCTGCATTGCGGTGCCTATCATGTGTCCGTCGTACTGGACAAAATAACGAAGCATAAGGCGCAGCACGTAAAGTCCGAGCACGATAAGTCCGGCGTATACCACGCCGCGGAAGTTTTTATTGGGGATGAGGTCGTTCAGCATACGCCGTGTGACTATGGGGTACACCATGCCTATCACCGAGATAAGGAGAGAGGCAAGCATATCCATTGCAAACATGAACTTGTGCGGCTTGTAGTATGCGATAAAGCGTTTCAACATGATGATTTTTTCGGGATTCCTTCCTGTTTTATAATCAGTGTCCGGCGGCTTCCTGCTCGCGGTGCTGCTTTACAAGGGCAACGTTGCGTTCGTGTCCCGCACGCGTCTCGGCGTACAGCATAAAGCGGTTGGTGTCGGTCACAAAGAAGTAGTTGGAGCTTTCCGCATCCGGTGAGAGGGCGCAGGTCAGCGCCTGGTAGGACGGATTGCATATTGCTCCGGGCGGCAGTCCGTTGGCAACGTAGGTGTTGTAGGGGTTGTCGAAATTAAGCTGCTCGGCTTTTATCTCGGCGGGCTTTTCGCCCTTCGCAATGAGCCACGCATAAACGGTCGTTGCATCGCATTCAAGGTGCGGATAGTCCGAGGGCTTGTTAAGGCGGTTGTGTATTACCGCCGATACCTTGTCAAAGTCGGAGGCGTAATAGGCTTCCTTTTCTATTATAGAGGCTATCGTGACTATCTGGTCCACGGTAAAGCCGCTTTTTTCGGTGTATTCGCGCAGCTGGCGGTTGTATACCTCGTCAAAGCGGGCAAGGAGCTTGTTTATATAGTAGCTCTCCGAGTTGTCGGTGTAAAAATCGTAGGTGTCGGGGTAGAGGTAGCCCTCAAGCCGGTAGTGACGCCCGCCGCTCATGTCGATGTCGTTTATGAAGTCATAATCGTATTCGCCGTTGTTTATCGCGTCGATAAAGCCCTCGCGCGTGCCTATGCCGTTTGAGGTGAAAAGCTCGATTATGTCCTCAACATTGTAGCCCTCGGGGATGGTCAGCCGCTTTGTCGTGCGCGTTGAGCGCGGACGCAGATTGATAAGCAGCTCATCGTAGTTCATCATACCGTTTACGGTGTGCGTGCCCGCAACAAAAGCGTATTTTTCGGGGTTTTCGGCAATGTATCTGTCAACATGCTTCAGCTTTGAGTAAAGGCGGAAGAGCCACGGGTATTTTATCACGCCGTCCTCGGCGAGAATTTCGGATATATCGGCGGCGGAGGCGTACTCCGGGACCTCTATCTCCACCTCCTCGCTGCTTTTTACGAATGCGTACATATCGTTGGCGCAGCTTATGGCAAAAAAGGCGAGCGCTCCCGAGACGATTATTATAAAGCTGATGTACAGCACCGTTTTGAGCACAGCCATTATGGTGCTTGACGTTTCGGTATATCCCGGCTTTTTGGTGGGATCCTCCGTCATCCACGCGGGCGGCGCGGCTTCACGGCGGCGCGTTTTGCGTTCCGGGGCGTTCTTTTTTTCGCTCCGGTCATTCTTTTTCAACATTTTTATTTACCTTTTTGTTTTTGATATAAAGTGCGGTGCGGCGGGCTTACCGTGTAAACAGCATCACCGCGATATAAAACAGGTAGCAAAGAAGCGCCGAGGGCGCAAGAAAGGCGCGTGCGTTCCCCGCAAACGCGCGCCGCAGGGGTGGGAGGGCGGCATCCTCCGAGCCGGGGGAAGGCAGGCGGTAGTCGGAGGGAAGGTTGCGGTCGGCATACGAGCTGTAAAGCCTTGCGCATTCGCCGCAGAATACGAACATCGAGATGAGGAACAGCAGACCGATGATGAGAAAGTAAAGTTTTTTTCCGCCGGCATCATACACGGTGCGCCAGAGGGGAGCGCCGAATAACGATATCAGGTTGTAGCCGAGGTGAACGGCAAACGCGGCAAAAAACGATCTTGCGGCGTAAAGCGTCAGCGCGAGCAGAAGCCCCGAAAAGAGGTACACCGGCAGCGAGCGCAGGTCAAAATGGAGCATTGCGAACCACACCGACGTAAGCACCACGGCGCTAAAGCTGCCGCCCGATTCGTATTCGGAGCAGAGCAGCGAGCGAAAAACGAATTCTTCGCAGAATGCGGGCAGTGCGGCGTAAACGACGGCAAGATAGAGCGTGCTTCCCGCGCCGTTGGCGGCGGGAGCGGAAAATGCGCCGTAAAGCGTAAAAACATTTGAAAATGCCTCGTATCCCGACACTGCATACTCAAACAGCAAAGCTCCCGTTGCGGCGGCAACGATCGCGGATATGATAAGCAAAAGATGATTCACCCCGAAGGGGAAAATGCGCAGTCTGCGCCACCGCACGCGGCAAAGGCGCATATAGATCCCAGCGGGCAGCATGAATATCAGCACCTGCACCACGGTCAGCAGTATGACCTCGTTGTCGCGGTCAAATATCAGCGGCGAGAGCAGTCTTGCCGCCAAAAGCAGAACGAAAATGCAAAAAACGAGCAGCGGCGCGGTTATCGTTGGTGAAAAGCGCCTTTTTTCGGCCTCCGGTGCCTGAGTGCTTCCCGTCAGCTCGGGCGGCATGACCGGAGCTGTCGCTTCACCGGGAGCGGATGTGCGCGGCGCGTTCTCCGCGCCGTTTGGGGGAATATTGCGGTTGCGGTCTTCCGTTGTCGTCACCGCCTTTCATCGTCAGTTGAGTTTTCTGTCAGCCGGCGATTATGCCGTGACGTATCGCGTCCGCTTTTTCTTTTCCGCACAGTTCGGCGGTAATGGCGAGTCCGAATTCCACGGCAACGCCCATTCCCGCGGCGGTTATGCGGCGGCGGTCGCAAACAACATTGCCGACGCCTGTCACTGCGCCGCGAAGCTCGCCCTCAAAGCCGGGGTAACAGGTGGCGCGGTAGCCGTCAAGATAGCCGCGGTGTCCGAGCACCATAGGCGCGGCGCATATGGCGCAGAGATAAGCGCCGCACGCATCGGCGGCGGCAAGCGCCGCGTCCACGACAGCCGAGGCGTCAAGGTTGGATGCGCCGGGCATTCCGCCGGGCAGTATCACGGCTTCGATATCGGTGAGAGTTACCTCGGCGTCCGAGCTGTCAGCCGTTACGGTTATGCCGTGCGCGCCGGTTATCTGCCTGCCGCCTATTCCGACGGTGGTAACAGCCTTGCCGGCACGACGCAGAATATCAAGAGGCGCCAACGCCTCTACCTCTTCAAATCCGTTTGCAAGAAAAAGATATATCATTTTGTGACTCCTTTCGGAAAAAACATGATCGTTAAAAATGCGGCTCAGTCCTCGCCCATCGAGCAGTAGAAGGACGCTCCGTCGGTCAGCCGCGCGGCGCGGGGCGTCAAGGGCAGAATAAGACCGTGCGCGTGCGGGTCGGCGGGGATGATATGCTCTGCCCGGCAGCCGGGAATATATTCGTATACCCGGCGCGAGCCGCCCGATTCGGCTCCGCAAAGCAGATAAGAATCGCCGAGGCGAAAGCTCTCGTATGACGCGCGGATGTATGAAATGAATCCGTCGGAGGGCATAAGTACGCCTCGGTGGCTGACAGGCGGGGGCATTTCCGCGCGCACAAGAAGTCCGCGTGAGTCGGCAACGGTGAAGCGCGGTATGCTTATATTGCCGCGGTAGCCGTATCTTTTGTATGTCTCGCCTAGCCGCTCATCTGCGGGGACGAGCACGGTAAAATCCGCTCCTTCGCTTTCGGCGATCCGGCGCGCCGTGGCGCAAAGCAGACGGAAGCCGCCCATGCCGCGATATTCCGGTAGCACGCCCACAGCAAAAAGGTATAGCCCGTGCATTCCGTCCGCGCTCACGGGAACCAGATTGCACATGCCGGCTGCATCGCCGTGCGAGCCGATAATAAGCGTCCGCGCTTCTGCCGTGTGCGCAAACAGTGCTGCGTCACCGGCGGCGTCCGCGGCGGGAAAGCAACTTTCCCATATACGTGCCGTGATGCCCGAGGCATCGGCGGTATTTTTTACGGTAATATCAAACTCTGCCATTTGAAGCTCCGTTGGATTCTCTTACCGATTATTATATCATATTTTTCCCGCGGTTTCCATACCTATATTTTAATATTTCCTCAAAGAACACGAAAATACTTGACTTCCACGCGCAAATCGCTATAATTATAATGGCGCTAAACCGCCATTAGTCTGTTATTAAAAGGGGAGCATCATGCAGAATACAAAAAAGCGGCACGCAAAGGAGATAGATTTTCTCGAAGGTCCTCTTACCCGCAATATTCTTTTGTTCACACTCCCGGTCATGGCGACCGGCGTTTTGCAGTTTCTTTATAATGCATCCGACTCCGCAGTCGTCGGCTGGCTTATCGGCAGAGATGCGCTCGGAGCCGTCAGCTCTACCGGCGCGCTTTCCAACCTGATAACCGGACTTTTCATCGGTCTGTCTGTCGGCGCATCGGTCTCGGTGTCGCACGCAATAGGCTCGCGCCGTTTTGACAATGCGCACGATATTGTCCAGACTTCTGTTACACTGAGCTGCATACTCGGTATTCTTGTTGCGGTGTTCGGATTATTGGCCTGCAAGCCCCTGCTTGAGCTTATGGGTACAGTTGAGGAATGCATCGAACAGTCCACAAGATACATGCGTATAATATTCCTCGGGATACCCGCGCAGATGGTCTACAACTACGGCACGTCTATACTGCGCGCCAACGGCGATACAAGGCATCCGCTTATATTTCTTGTGATCTCGGGCGCTGTGAACGTCGTTCTCAATATAACGCTTGTGTTTTTCTTCCGCGATGTCTGGGGCGTTGCGGCGGCTACCATCGCCTCGCAGTATCTTTCCGCTTTTCTTACCGTGCGTCTGCTCTGCCGTATTGACGGATGCTGCCGCCTGGACCTTGCTCATCTTTACATAAAGCGTGATAAACTCGCCAAAATACTCAAAATAGGACTGCCTGCGGGCATCCAGAGCGTGCTTTTCTCATTTTCAAACGTTATAATCCAGTCCTCTATCAATTCCTTCGGCAATGCCGCAATAGTTGCCGGCAACGGCGCGGGAGCAAATGTGGACGGTCTTATTTATATTGCGCAGAACTCATTTTATCACGCCGCGCTTACGTTTACCGGTCAGAACCTCGGCGGACATAAGTTCGGGCGCATACGCAAGTCCTGCCGCGACTGCATGATACTTGTCACCCTTGTCGGATTTGCGATAGGAGGCTGCTGTTATGCCTTCGGTCCGGAGCTGCTTTCGATATTCGCGCGCGACGACGCCGATGTTATAAAATACGGAATGATCCGCCTGCTCTACATGGGCGTGCCCTACTTCCTTTGCGGTACGATGGAGGTCATGTCCGGCACCCTGCGCGGACTTGGCGCGTCAATGACGTCAATGATAGTGTCTCTTATCGGCGCGTGCGTTTTCCGTGTGGTGTGGATAGCTACCGTGTTCAGGCTCGTCGGTACGCTTGAATCGATCTATATCTCCTTCCCGATATCCTGGTTCCTCACGACCCTGGCGGCGTATATCTGCTACCGCGTGATATTCGGTCGCATCGAGCGGCGCATGGAAGCCGAGAACGGCGCGGCGGCGGTCGAGGCGGAGCTTGGATCGCCCGGTGACGCCTGAGCGCGATCGTTATGCGGCGTCAAAGATTTTTTTCGCTCCCCGGCGAGCGGACGGTGAAGCTGCGCTATGCCCGTGAGGATGTTTCGCCCGAAACGTACTACGACCATATGCACGATCATCCGTTTTATGAAATATGCATCCCGCTTTCCGGTTCTATGATACATATTGCCGGCGGCAGGACATACCATCTCTCACTCGGCGACATTTATTTCTGCCGCCCGGGCGAGCTTCATTATGCGCTCGCCGCCGAGCCGTCGGTATATGAGAGATTTGCATTCTGGATCCCCGCCGATGCATATTCGTGGACGTGCGGCGGAGGCGACGATGCGCTCGGCTTCCTCTCGGATGCACGCCTTGACGGAAAAAATGTCGTGCGCGTGGCTCCGGCGTGCCTTGCCGAGCTTGGTCGCAGGCTCGATGCCGTGCGGGACGCCATAATGTCTGACGGCGACGGCGCACCGCTCGCGGCATTCTGCCGGCTTACCGAGCTTCTCATATTCGTGCGCAGCGCCGCGGCGCTGCCGGACGGGGAGAGCGACGGCATAGGCTCCGAGCAGTCACCGGATATCATACACAAGGTGATACGCTATGTGCGTGACAACTACCGCACGATAGATGGGATATCCGAGATCGCCGACCATTTTTATATAAACAAGGACTACCTCACGCGCGTGTTCAGAAGGTTTACCGGCTTTACCGTGCACGATTATATCAGAAGCGTGAGGATAAGCAAAAGCCGGATGATGCTCGGCGGCGGCGCCGGAGTGACCGAGACGGCATTTGCCTGCGGCTTCAACAGCACGTCATATTTTATCCGTGTCTTCACGCGCGCCGTCGGCGTGACTCCCGCCGAGTTCCGCCGCGCGGGCAGAAAGGATACGATCAACGAATAACCATTATCTTCGATAACCATTATCTTCGATAGCATATAATAAAAAAACGACCTTAAAGGTCGTTTTTTTATTATTTTTGGTAGTTATATTTATATTATTGAGCATTTGAATGATATATAATGTTGGTAAAGTACAATTTGATCGAAAAGGAACGAAAATGTCTTATATTGATTATGAAAAAAAGGTCCCTCTTTACGGGGAATACGATATATGCGTTATCGGCGGAGGTCCGGCAGGCTCTGCGGCGGCGATAGAGGCGGCAAGATGCGGCAGGCGGGTCCTCTTGTGCGAGGCTACCGGAATGCTCGGCGGTATGGCGTCCGCGGCGCTGGTCGGTCCCTTTATGACCTCATACGACCGCGACGGCAAAGAATGCGTGGTCGGCGGGCTGTTCGGCGAGATAGTCGGACGCATGGCGGAGATAGGCGGTGCGATAACTCCCGACCGCACCGACGCGCCGAGCATTTACACCTCGTTCCTCAAAAAATATCACCGCCATGTCACGCCGTTCAACTCATTTGCGCTTCAGCTCACGCTTGACCGCATGACGGCGGAGGCGGGCGTGCATGTGCTGCTTTACACCCGGTTCACCGACAGCATTACCGACGGAGGGCATATTTCAGCCGTCATTCTCGATGCCCCGCAGGGGCTTATCGCGGTGAAGGCGAAGGTCTTTATCGATGCAACGGGCAATGCCGATGTTGCCGCCGCCTCGGGCGTTCCGGTGTGGTTCGGCGGAGAGGACGGAAGCAATCCGCAGCCCGGTACCCTCTTTTTTGAGGTGGACGGCGCCGATGATGCGGCGTTCGCGGAATATGCAAAACGTCCCGAAATGCCGGTCAAGGCATACCGTATGCCGGAGGCAGGGTGCTATAAGGTCAATCACGAGCGCGTTTACGGCGTGAACGCCAATGATGCCGACAGCATGACCGCGGCGCATATGCGCGGCAGAGAGCAGGTGCTTGAATCATACGAAAAGCTGCGCCGCGCACCCGGCTTTGAGAACTGCCGTATCACACAGGTCGCTCCCGTCTTCGGGATACGCGAGAGCCGCCACATAAAGGGCAGATATATGCTTACGGTGAGCGATATCGCCGCAGGCGTTGTTTTCTCGGATGCTATTGCATGCCTCGGATACGGCATGGATGTTCACAGCCGCGACGGAGTGGTGAAGGGAGGCTTTCACGACGAGGTCGCGCCGGTGTATACCGTGCCGTACCGCAGTCTTTTGCCGCTCGGATGCGACGACCTGATAGTTGCGGGGCGTTCAATATCCGCCGAATCGCAGGCGGCGGGCGCGGTGCGCATAATGCCGTGCTGCATGGCAATGGGACAGGCGGCGGGCTGCGCCGCTTCAATGGCGTCGGCGGGCGGGATCGCTCCGTCAAATATCGATACCGATGCGCTCATAGCGACGCTTGCCGCGCACGGAGCGATACTTCCCGAGAAAAAGAAGGACCGATAAAATAAGATAATAAAATCACAACGAAAGGAAAGACCACCATGAGTTCAACCAAACACAAGGCAATACGGATATTGGCAGTGATCTTCGCCGCGCTTATGCTTGTGCCGCTCCTCGCGGCGTGCAGCAATAACGGGAACGGCGACGAAAGCTCCGACCCGGTCGGGTCCACGGCAACGACCGATACGCAGGAAACTCGCCTCGGCACGCTCCCCGAAAAGCTCGACCTCGGCAAAGCCACAGTCGCGATCCTTTACTGGAGCGATGTGATCAACCCCGAGTTTGAGGTGGAGGAGACCGACCGCATCACAAGCGCCATTCACGCCAAGGACAGCCGCGTTCAGGAGATGCTGAACGTGAATATCGAATGGACAGGCGAGGCGGGCGGTAAATCCAAGCTCGAAAACTTCAAAAAACGGGTGGAAGCCGGTATTTCGACAAATGAGAGCGAGGTCGTCGCCGCGCACAGCATGGTAATGGGGGCGCTTGCGTCCTCGGGATATATGCAGGATCTTCTTTCAACGAAGTACCTTAATTTTGAAAATCCGTGGTGGCCCTCCGACCTTATCCGCTTTTCGACCATCGGCGGCAAGCTCTACTTTGCTTCGGGCGATACCTCCAACAACACACTGCTCGGCATGGAGGGTATGTTTTTCAACAAGGATGTGGTCACATCCGACCTTTACAGCGCCGTGAACGAAGGCAAATGGACCTTTGAGCGTATGCTTGCGGAGACCTCCGGCGTATATCGCGATCTCAATGCCAACGGTAAGGATGCCGAGGATATGTACGGATATGTCACATATTCCGGCATGGTGAATCCGCTGTTTATCGGTATGGGCGTGCGCTTTACCGACAAAGCCGAGGACGGCGGGGTGAAAATGTCCGATACATATGTTTCCGAAAAGACACAGGGAATGCTTGAGCGGGTGAACGGCTGTCTGTTTACCGGAAGCGATTGGTTCTATGCGGGTAGCTTTGACGCATCGGCAAAGGTTTTTGTCGAGGGCAGAGCGGCATTTTATATGGCGTCGGTCAGACTTACCGTCAATCATCTTGCCGATTCGGGTGTGAAGTACGGCGTCCTGCCCGCTCCGAAGTACAATGAGGATCAGGATGGTTACCACACGCTTATGGCGAACACCTACACCATGTACGGTATAACCAAAAATGTGTCGGATACCGATAATGCAAGCGCTGTTATCGAGGCGCTGGCGCAGGAGGGCTACCGCACAGTGACGCCCGAGGTGTTTGAGGTAACGCTCAAGGCGAGATACTCGGATAAGCCTGCCGATGCCGTAATGTTTGACATTCTGCGCGGGAGCACCGTGTTTGAGATCGGACTTGTATTCAGCGATCAGCTTGACGGCATACCCAGCAAGGCGCTCTTTACGCTTGTAAACAACAAGTCTGCGGACTGGATGTCTTACATGGCAAAGAAAAAGAGCACGCTTGAGAGCAAAATAAAAACGCTGAACGACGCATTGAGCGACTGACGCTTTTTACGAAAATAAAATCAAGGGGGAATATTTCAGCAATGAAAAACAAAAGACTGTTATCTTTTCTTACCGTAGCATGTATTATTGCGGCGCTGTGCGCCGCGCTCATCCCGGCTGTCTCGGCAGAGGCGGCGGTGTGGAACGGCGTTTCGGGGACCTCGATAGCCGCAGGCTCGGGGACCTCCGAGGATCCGTATCTTATACGCGATCCCGCCGAGCTTGACTTTATTGCCGCTTCCGCTGTCGGCGGCGAGAAGTTTGAGGGGAAATACTTCCGCCTTGAGACCGATGTTGACTGGGGCGGTCGCGAATGGACTCCGATAGGGACCAAGGCTGCGCCGTTCGGCGGAGTGTTTGACGGCAACGGCAAGACCGTTTACAACTTTACCTGCACCGATTCGGTCCCCGGATTTTTCGGGTACGCCACAGGCGCGGAAATTAAAAATCTCAAGGTGGATCATGCGGTGTTTACCACCGACACGCGATATGCCGGCGCTCTTGTCGGACTCCTCCGCGAAAGCAGACTGTCCTCATGCGCCGTGGGTGAAAACGTTGTCGTTACCACCGAAAGCATGATGTCGAGTACCGCCCAGATGGGCGGAGTGTGCGGACTTGTAAATAACAGCACCGTTACCGCATGCGTCAATTACGGCAAGGTCGAGGCGCTTAATGTTAACGGAACGTCGTTCGTCGGCGGTATTGCAGGCGTTGTGGGCAACGAAAGCACGCTTGTAAACTGCATGAATGTCGGCTCTGTTTCGTCCCCCAATAAGAATGTTACCGAAGGCTCCTGCGCGTATGTCGGCGGCATTGCCGGCGGTATCGGTTCAAGCAGTAAGCCCGGCGTGCTTGAGGGCTGCGTCAATACCGGAGAGGTATCGTGCGTGGAGTATGCCGGCGGTGTCGTGGGCAGAATACATGTTGCCGGCAGTGCGCTCAATAACTGTTCAAATCTCGGCGCGGTACGCGGCGGCGCGGATATGAGCGGCTCGGTGGTTGGCCTTGCAAACAAGGAATTCACCGCATCGGGCAATATGGGGCTTTCCGGCTCCGCTCCCGCCGAATGCGCCAATGTAGCCGAGGGCGTTGCCGTTCCCGCGGGTGCGTGGAGCGCAGCGGACGAAGCCGCTATAAAGGCGTCGGATGCATACATAAAGACCGAGGGCGACATTCTCTCGCTGCCCGCATTTGCGGTGGTCGTTCCCGTCGCCCCTGCGACCGAGCCTGTCACCGAACCGGTGACAGAGCCTGTGACGGATCCCGTGACAGTCCCTGCGACCGAACCCGTGACAAAGCCCGCGACCGAGCCCGCGACTGCCGCTGTCACCGAGCCGGCAGGCGAGTCCTCGTCGGCGTCTGCCGTGACCGAGCCTGCCAAGGGCGGATGCGGCAGCTCCGTTGCCGCCATGACGCTGATCGCGGCATTGCTCGGCGGTGCAGTTCTTGCCGGACGCAGGAAAAGCTGACGGAGACATGATGATGAAACGAGGAATTCCCTCCGCGCTTGTGCGGCGGACGCTTGCCCTGATCGTTGCCGTTCTTACGGTGTTGGCGCTTTCCGCCTGCCGACGCGACAATGGCGGCGAGGTGGCGTCATCCGACTTATCGACTGCCGCGCCCGCCGCAGATACATTCACCGTAAGGCTGTCGGAATATAAGATCATATATCCCGAAAAGGCGTCCGCGGCTTGCCGCGGCGCGGCGCGCGAGCTTAAGGATATGCTCGCGGCGGTGTCCGGCGGGAGCATTGCAATGTCCGACGACTGGTCGGCGGACGGCGCCGCTCCCGAGGAGAACCTGCCCGAGATACTTGTGGGCGCGACCAACAGGCAGCAGTCCGAAGCGGCGGTCGCGTCCTTCGGCGGCAGCGCCGGATGGAGCGTGACCGTGAGCGGCAGACGCATCGTCGTGTCCGCCTCGTCGGATATATTGCTCTACTATGCGGTCGGAGAGCTTGCCGACGCCGCATTGCCGTGTGGCGACGGCGTTGTCGGCTTCCCGGCGGGAATGTCGCTCGAATGCCGCGATTTTAATGAGATAAAGCTTGCCGCGGACGGTGTTCCGTCATATCCGATAGTGTATTCCCGCTATGCCGGGAGCGAGCTTGCCGCTGCGTTCGGCGAGCTTAAGACCAAAATAAATACGCTCCTCGGCAGCGAGGGGCAGTCTATGCGCAACGATGCGCTTTCAAAGGCGGGCAGCTACAACAGCGAGACGACCGAGATACTTATCGGCGACACCGGCTACACCGAGAGCGCCGAGGGGATATCCCGATTCGGCGGCGCCGAATACGGCTTCACCGTTGTCGGCAATAAGTTCGTAGTCGGCGGCAGGACCCCGGTCACCACCGCAAGGGCGGTCGCAAGGCTTGTCGAAATGCTTGACGGCGCTGTTACCGAGGGTGCCGACGGGAAAAAGTCGATAACTCTGCCGTGCCCCGCAGTGGCGCGCTTCAGATACACCGGCTACCGCGCGAATATCCCGGAGGCGGACGGGCTGAGCCTGACGCGCGCCGTCGATACGGGAGCGGGCGGTCTTATGCTGTGCTACGAGGACGTCGGAGAAGGGGAATACACCGCGTACCGCACGTCGGCGGAGAACGCGGGCTTCACCTGCGTTGACAGTAATACGATAGGCGAAAACAGCTATTCGACATATGAAAAGGAAGGATCCGGCACGCGGCTTTACGTCGCGTACGCAGGCGGAGCGCTGAGGATCACCGCCGAGCCGGAGGATAACGGATATTATTCCGGCGGCGATGCCGATATCGGCGGCAAGGTCGTATTTACCCAGATGGCGCTGAGCTATCCCGGCGACAATACGAACGGCATGGGATATGTGCTGAAGCTCGCGGACGGCAGTTTTGTCATATGGGACGGCGGATTTACCGAGGATGCCGCACAGCTTGCGGCGTATCTCAAAAAGAATACCGCGGCAGGCGAAAAGCCGTATGTGAGGCTGTGGATACTCACACATATGCACGGCGATCACATTCAGTGCTTTCTTGAATTTGCCGCGCGATATGCCGGTGTGATCAGGCTTGACAACCTTATGGCTGCGGTGCCGGATACATACTGCGACCCGGAGGGCGCCTGTCCCGCATGGGATAAGGTCAAGCGCGCGGTGAATTCCTTTGCCGGCGCCGGGATCGTAAAGCCGCATGAGGGCGACCGCATAAGACTGCCGGGCGCCGACATAGAGGTGCTTGGAACATATTCGCTCATTCTTGCACGCGGCGGTCGGTCGGATGCGCGCAACGATACCTCGGTAGTCACGCGTATTTTGTGCGGGGATGACGGGATACTTCTTCCGGGAGACGCGCAGATACCTATGGGAGAAGCGCTCGTTGCCGAATACGGCGAGGCTTTGCGCTCAAAGTATGTTCAGGTGGCTCACCACGGGTCGATAAAGTGGCCCACAACGCGCGCCTTTTATGAGACGGTAAAGCCGGAATACGCATTTTTCCCCGGCTCCGCCGCGCGGTATGCCGAAAACCGTAAAACGGAGATAAATAAATATGTCCTGAGCCTTGTCGGAGCATCACATATGTATGTTGCCGATGGGGATTGGTTCGAGCTTGTGCTCGGAAAATAAAACGACCAACGATATTGTTTCCGGCTACCGGACACAAAGTCAACCGGGGTGAAAAACTCAATTTGAGTTTTTTACCCCGGTTTTTGTTTTATTTCTTTTTCGCAGGCTTTACAACTTCGTTGCCGTACATATCGTAAACCGGTTCAAAGGGGGATACCGCGTCCGTGCGGTTGGTGACCTGTCCCGGCCCCAGCGGGATCGGACCATCAAGTAGCGGGTCGTGAGTTTCCTTCATCCACCGCTCAAGCAGCTCCGAAAGCTCATGCAGCTCATCGGCGTATTCCGGGTAGTCCGCAAGGTTGCGGCGCTCCTCCGGGTCGGCTATGAGGTCGTAAAGAAATACCCGTTCGTGAGGTAAATACGGCAGCTTGGAGGTCAGGAATATATCCTTTATCGCATGGTCCCCGATATTGACAAGAGGACGGTGCAGCTCGCCGAAATAGCGTATCAGCTTCATGCGGTCGGTGCGCACTGCGCGCATAGGCTCATACGCCGCGTGATATGTCACCTCGGAGAATATAAAGTCATGAACATGTTCGGTCTCTCCGCGCATTAGCGGCAAAAGCGAGCAACCCTCAAGCCAGTCGGGCTTTTCAATGCCCAGCATGTCGCAAACAGTGGGGAATACATCCACCTGCGATACCATTGCATCGGTCGCGCCGCGCCCGATATCCGGGTGGCGTATGAACATGGCAACGCCGGTGCCGGCATCGCGCAGAGTGCATTTCATATCGGGAAATGAAATGCCGTGGTCGGTGGTGAACAGCACAACGGTGTCGTTGCGCAGCCCTTGCGCGTCTATCTCGTCAAGCACTGCTCCGACGCATTTGTCGGCGGTGCGCAGACTCGTAAGGTAATTTGCAAAATCGTGGCGCGTTGCTTTGTTGTTCACGACCGGCGAGGGAGTGGCGATGAAATCCTCCTCTATGTCGGTAGCCTCCGGATAATTCAGATGTGTGCTGGACATACCGAAGGAAAGGAAAAAAGGCTTGTCGCCGCGTCTGTCCGAGCGCAGGAAGTCAAGCGCATGCTCAAGCGCGCGTGCATCGCGCACGCGGGTGTCGCGCTCAAAGGATGAAAATCTTTCATCATAGCCGAGCTTTGAAGGATCCTTCGCTTCATGCTGAACGCCGCAAAGAGCGGTATAATATCCGTGGTCGTGCAGGAAGTGCGAAAGGTGGCGGCTGAAGTCGTTGGTCTCAAAGCCGCGGTGCGAAAGCCCGAACATACCGGAGCAGTGCGGGTACATTCCCGTAAGCAGCGCGGTGCGGCTGGGCGAGCATATCGGCGCGGCGCTGTGCGCCTGGTGGAACATAAAGCTCTCCCGCGCAAGGCGCATGAGGTTCGGGTTGTCGGCTGCAATGCCGTACGGCTGGATGTAACGCCCGCTGTCGTGGGTGTGTATGTAGACAAAGTTCATTGTTTTCTCCTTGGATAATGATCGTAAAAATATCGGACACCCGGTCACCGCGTGAGCGTTGTGTGAGCGGGTGTCCGATGGGTGCGGCGTCAGTTCCCGAATGCCGCTATCATCTCTTCGAGCTTCGTCTCAAGAGCGGGAAGGCTTGCGCTGTAGCTGCGGGAGAAGTTGGGATTGCCTTTGCAGATGCAGTTTCTGAATATCGAGTATGTAAGATTGCCGAGCGCGTCGCTGTATATTCTGCCAAGGTCAAAGCTGACTCCTGCGCGCGCCATGTCAAAGGTCTTTGCGGCAATGGCGTCTGTCGTGTAACGGGTCTTCATCGTGACCTCAAACAGCACGGGGGTGATTATGCGGTAGCCCTCAGAGGAGAGGCACTCAAGCACCGTGGCTGCTTCCTGCGGGTGCTGTGCGGCTCCGGAGACCGCATAGAAGGTGCAGGGGAAGCCGAGGCAGGTGGAATATCCGTCCTGATCGGCAGTGTATTTCGGTATGGGCGCTACGCCGTAGTTGAAGGTCGCACCGCCGAGATCGCGGCTGGCGTATCTTGCACGGCTCATAAGGAACATGACTCTGCCTTCCTGGAATGTCTTGTTGCAGGCTGAACCGAGGAGGCTTATCGGGTCGGAAAGATAGCCCTCAACGAGCGAAACAACGTTCTGGGTGCGCTCACTGCCGAACTTTTCGGAAATGATGGGCTTGCCGTCGCTGTCGCGGTCGAGCGTGCGCAGACCTGCGCCGTAGAAGAAGGGGTCGGTGTGCATGGTGTTGGCGGTAAAGCCGTATATGGGCGTTTCGCCGCCCTGCATGCCGTCTACCTTGTGCGACATTTCTATCATTTTTTCGTATGTCCAGGTGTTGTTGTCAACACAGGCGTAGGGGTCCCCGGCGTTGTATTCGGTCATCATATCCTTGTTGAAGTACATCACGTACATCATGTAAAGGAGGTTGGTGGAGAGGTCGCCGGTCGTGAAGAAAAGCTTGTTGTTGATAGTGGCTTCTTCGACAAGCTTTTGCGGCCACCAGGGCGCCGTGAAGTCGAGTACGTTGTAATCGAGAAGGTTCGAGCAGAATCCGCTCGTTGCGGCGGTCGCCATTGCAAGCGTGTAGCCGGCGTAGATGTCATAGGGGTTGCCGGAGTCAAAGGAGGTGCGTATTTTTGTGATGTAGTCGCCGCGCTTTTTGGCGTTGCCCGGCGTACCGGTGTAATCTATTTCAACGCCGAGGCGGGATTCCACTTTTGCGTTGCGGCGGTTTATGGCAAGCTCTACCGTGCCGCCGTTGCCGTCGTCTTCCACAAAGAATTCGGGGTTTTCAACATCGGACCAGTAAAGCATTCCGATCTTTACGCCGAGGTTCGCCACCTCGGGCAGTGCGTCCTTGAGATAGCCGGCGTCATCATACTTTCCGGCGTCGGGATCGGCCGTTGTCACGGCGGGAGCGGTGGTTGCTGACGAGCTGTTTTTTCCGTCGCCGTTTTGGGAGCATGCTGCTGTCATGCACATCATGGATGCGATAATAAGTACGAGCGATGTGACCGACAGCATGAGCCTTGTGATGGGGTGCTTTTTCATTGCTTGGTTTCCTTCCTTAAATGAATCCGGTATCGTTCCGTTTTATTTGATTCAATTTTATCATTTTTGAATGCCGGCGTCAATAAATATGCTATTATTTTTGTAGAAATCTTACTAAAGTTGATTGTGGCGCGCACACCGGAGCGCAAAAACGGACATAAGAAAGCGGTCATGAATAAACAAAAGTGTAATTGCATTTAAAAAACGTGATTTTTAGTGATAAATATACTTGACGGGGCAACTTTTCACTGCTATAATATAAAACAGACACGAAACCCGCGTGCACAGTGCCGCGTGCGGTGGTTCGGTATCTTATTATTTTATAAAAATTCTATTTGCGTTTTTGCATTTTCTTATTAAATGCCTAAATGCGGAAGGCGGAAAAACATGTCTGTACTTGACGGAAAAACACTGGTCGCGCTCGGCGGTTCTCTTATTCACGGTAACAAGCTGGGTCCCGACGCAACATGGGTTGCGCTCCTTGCGGAGCGTCACGGAATGACAGCCTATAACTATGGTATCAACGGCAACCCCGTGGCTTTTTCAACCGAGGAGCCTACGCACAAGCACCCGCCGATGTGCGTGCGCTATGCCGATATGGCTGACGGCGCCGATTATGTGGTCCTGCTCGGCGGATCGAACGACAAGCGCCTTCATGTGCCGCTCGGAGACGAGGCGTGCCGCGCGGATCGCTCATATCGCGACACCTCTACATTTTACGGTGCGCTCAATACTCTTATTGCGGGTCTGACCGAGAAATATCCGAAGGCGAAGATACTTCTCATGACCACCTACAACCGCTGGCCGAGCAAAAACAAATACGGTCTTACCGATATCGATTATGTTGATGCAATGCTTGAGGTCGCCGCTCTGTGGTCATTGCCATGCTTTGATAACTACCGCGCGAGCGGGATATCCTTCCAGAACCCAGCGCAGCTTCCTTGGATAGACGAGGGCATCGAACTTGGCATCGGCGCGAACCATCACTTCTCTCACGAGGCATACGAGTGGCTGACAAACAAATACGAAAAGCTGCTTGAAGCACTTTGAGCATCCGGGAAAAGCAATCTCCCCCG